>LNAP01004953.1_pt1 | contig 35607 bp, 34 predicted proteins | sample 602601 | NCBI WGS metagenome assembly LNAP01 (sample SAMN02440304, study PRJNA202911) | soil metagenome | biome: Subtropical and temperate rainforests or woodlands; isolation source: soil samples (1 kg each in a 20% v/v slurry with milli Q water) were... ... | reverse complement strand
CCGATGCCGAGAGAGCACCCGCCGATGCGGATCGTGCCGGCGTCCCAGCTCTCCAGCCGGTTCAGACAGCGCAGCAGCGTGCTCTTGCCGGAGCCGCTCGGGCCCAGCAGGGCCACTACTTCGCCGGTGCGCACGGTCAGGTCGACGTCATCGAGAACCTTCTGGCCGCCATAGGCCTTGCGCAGGCCTCGCACCTCGACCGCCACGGCATTGCCCGCGATCCGAGCGGCACGGGCGGTGCGGTCGACCGTGCGGCCGGTTGCGGCGACGACCTTCGGCGAGGCCGGCGGCAGCGGATCCACAACACTCCCCGCCGGGACTGCATCGGCGATTTCCGGCATCGTGGCGCCGATTGGTCCGGCGCCAGCCGGCGTATAGGCGCGCCCCGGCATCAGTGCCCTCAGGAAGCGCGCTACCTGTTCCTTCGGTGGTGGCCGATCGAGATCGAGCAGCATCTCGATGACGATCTGGATCAGAGCGATGGCGCCGGTGAGGAGCAGATAGATCAGGCCGGAGGCGAAAAAGATGGAGAAGAAATCGAAGGTCGCCGAGGCGAGCTGGGTACTGCGCAGGGTGAGTTCCTGCACCGCGACCACCGAGGCGAGCGAGGAATTCTTCAGCGCGCTCACCGACTCGTTTCCAAGGGCGGGGACCATGGAGCGAATGGCCTGCGGCGCGATGACCCGACGCATGATCGCCGCGGGGGTCATGCCCAGCGCCTGTCCGGCGCTGATCTGGCCGCGATCGACGCCGAGCACGTTCGAACGCAGGATTTCGGCGATGAAGGGCGCCTCGTTCAGCGCCAGCGCAAGGCCCGCGGCAGCAATCGCGGAAAGCTTGATGCCGATGAGCGGCAAGGCATTGTAGCAGAACACCATCTGCAGGATCAGCGGCGTGCCGCGAAAGACGATGGAATAGGTCCGCGCCAGGATAGCCAACGTTCGGAAACGGCTGAGCTGCATGCCTGCGAGGACAAGGCCCATCACGAGGCCTCCGAGCAGGCCAAGAATCGTGATGAGCAGCGTGTAGCCAATGCCGTCGATCATGTACGGCATGCTGAGATAGTGGAAAAACAGATCCATCGGCCTTTTCGCGGCTGTTGGAGAGCGGCGGCCATGGAGTGCCATGGCCGCCAGGAGGCTTAGCCGGAAAGCTTCAGTCGGCGAGCACGAGGTGGGGAGCCTCGAGCTGCTCGCTGGGCAGGTTCCATTTCTTCATCAGCTCGGCCTGGAGACCGGACTTCTGGATCTCAATGAGCGCGGCCATCACCGCGTCGCGGAACTCGACATTGTTGCGCGGCACGGCGATGCCGACCGAGTAGGGCAATGTCACGGCCGTCGCCTTCGCAAGCTTGTCCGGGTAGGCTTTGACGGCGCCGTCGACGGTATTCACATCGTTGATGTAGGTGTCGGCGCGACCGGCGAGGATCGCCTGGATGCAGTTGGCGTTGTTGTCGAACAGCAGGATTTCCGGCGCCGGCTTGCCGGCGGCCTTGCACTCGGCTTCCAGCGCCTGGATCAGCGGCACCTCGACATAGCCGGTGTTTTCGGCGGCGACCGTGCCGCAGAGCGACAGGTTGATGCCGTCGATCTTCTTCGGGTTACCCTTGGCCACCAGCACGCCGTCGAACACCTTGAGATAGGTGATGAAGTCGGCCGCCTTCGCGCGGTCCTTGGTGGCGTAGATGTCGGAAATGACGATATCGGCCTGGCCGGCCTGCAGTGTCGTCAGCAGCGCGGCGAACGTCACCGGCTTGTAGGTGAGGGTGAAGCCGAGGCAATCGCCGATGGCCGTGCCGAGGTCGATGTCGAAGCCGATATACTTGGTGGGATCGCTGGGGTCGATCGTCTCATAGCCCGGCGTGTGCGGGTTGATGGCGTTGACCAGCGTCTTTCCCTTCAGCGAGGTGTACTTCGCCTGGAGTGCCGCGCACGCGGCCGGCGAAGCGGCCTCTGCCCGCATGGGCAGCCCGCCGACGAGCATGGCGAGGCTCATGATTCCGAAAAGGGCGACCTTGCAGTGGGAGGCGGCCGACATGCGGCGTGCGCCATGGTGTGTGTCGATATTGAATGCCACGTGACCTTCTCCTCTGATGCCCCGTACCCGCACGCATGGCGGCGGTACCGTTGAGAAGAAGTCTTAGACATCCGGCCTCGTGCCGACTTGTCTGGAGACGTACCGATAGTTGGATCGGCCGAACCCAAGAATTGAGCACTCCATGCCCGTTTGGTGGGCGAAGCGAAGAACGGCGCCGGAAGGGGCGGCTTTCGACGGTGGACGCTTCGCGCGTGCTGGAAACGGGCTCTCAGTTCGGCTCGGGGCCTTCGAGCACTAGCAGGTCTTCGCGGGTGAAGACGATGGAGACGGTGTCGCCGCGCCGGGGCGGGGTGACGCTGGAGCTGTTGAAGGTGTCGAGCGAGACCGCGTTCTCGCCGATGCGCACCTTGATGCGCACCACCGAGCCCAAGAACCCGACTTCCTCAATGGTGCCGGACAGGCTGTTGCCGCCCGCAGCGCGCTCGCCGAGCGAAACCGCCTCGGGACGAAGCGCGACGGTGCGCATCGACCCGGCTGCGCTGCCATCCAGCGAGCGGGTGGTGACGACGTCCTGCCCATCGATGGTGAGTTGGCCGGTGGCAGCATCGATCACGCGGGCCTTCAATATGTTCAGCGTGCCGACGAAGCCGGCGACGAACCGTGTGCTCGGGTAGTTGTAGATGTCGAACGGGTTGCCGACCTGCTCCATGCGGCCGTCGCTCATCACCACGATGCGGTCGGACATCGACAGGGCTTCTTCCTGGTCATGCGTCACGAAGATGGTGGTGATGCCGAGCGCCTTCTGCAAAGTGCGGATTTCCTCGCGCAGCGATACGCGGATCTTGGCGTCGAGCGCGGAGAGCGGCTCGTCCAGCAGCAGAACCTGCGGCTTGTTGGCGAGCGCGCGGGCCAGCGCCACGCGCTGCTGCTGGCCGCCGGAGAGCTGGTAGGGGTAGCGGTCGGCCAGATGCGGCAGCTTGATGAGGTCGAGCATCTCTTTTACGCGCGGGCCGACCTCGGCAGCGGGCTTCTTCGCGATCTTCAGGCCGAAGCCGATATTGTCGGCCACCGTCATGTTGGGGAACAGCGCATAGGCTTGGAACACCATGCCGATCTTGCGCTGGTTGGGCGGCAAATGGGTGACGTTCTTGCCGTCGATGGTGATGGTGCCGACCGTCGGGCTTTCGAAGCCGGCGACCATGCGCAGCGTCGTGGTCTTGCCGCAGCCGGACGGCCCGAGAAAGGAGACGAACTCGCCGCGCTCGACCGAGAGGTTGAACTCCCGCACGACCGTGGTCTGCCCGTAGACCTTGCGAACGCCGGCAATGTCCAGAAACGCCATCAATTCCCCCGTTGGGCCATGGCCCTAGCGTGTGCCGGACGCGCCGCGCGCGCCGCTGCCGAATAGCTGCATCAGGCCCATGCAGGCCCAGGTCACGACAAAGGCGATCACCGCCAGCGCCGATGGCTCATAGGCGCTGTTGGCGCCGACATTCTGCAGATAGGGGCCGAAGGCCGGGCGGTTGAGCAGGCTGGCCATGGTGAACTCGCCGATGACGATGGCGAAGGTCAGGAAGGCGCCCGACAGCACGGCGACGCGCACATTCGGCAGGATGATCTTGAACAGGATGGTCCACCAGCTGGCGCCTAGACTCTCGGCCGCCTCGGTCAGCGTCTTGACGTCGATGGAGCGCAGGCCGGTATCCACCGCGCGGTACATGTACGGCATCGACAGCACGACATAGGCGAACACCAGCAGCAAATCGGTGGCGCGGGTGCTCGCCGTCATCGGCAGGAAGGACGAGGAATTATACAGCCTGAGATAGCCGAACACGATGACGATGGCCGGGATGACCAGCGGCAGCAGGGTGATGAACTCGACCACCGGCCGGATGCGCGGCAGGCGCAGACGGATGACATAGGCGGTCGGCACCACCAGCAGCACACCGACAAGAATAGTGATCAGCGCGATCAGCGTGGAATAGCCGAAGCTCTCGATGAAGCGGGTATCGGCGAACACCGCGCGATAGGCGTCGAACGAATATTCGCCGCGACGCTTGCGCAGGGAGAATTCAAAGGTCGCGATCAGCGGCACCACGAAATACAGCGTGCCGAGGACCATCGCCAACCAGGGTCCGAAGCGTTCGGCCTTCATCGCAACCACCGATCACTGCGCGTGCGCATCCAAATGTAGGTCACATTGCACAAGGCCGTAATCACGATCATGCCGAGCGCCAGCGCATAGCCGAGATTGGGGTCGTGCAGCACGTCGCCGCGAATCTGCGCATAGAGCAGGATCGGCACGATGTTGAGCGAGGAGCCGGTCAGCGCATAGGCGGTGGCGATGGCGCCGAAAGCGTTGGCGAACAGCAGCATGCTGGCGCCTAAGAGGCTCGGCCACAGCACCGGGAAGGCGACGTGCCGCCAGAACTGGAAGCGGGTGGCTCCCAGGATCGAGGCGGCCTCGCGCCATTCCTTCTTCAGCCCGTCCAGCGCCGGCATCAGCACCAGCACCATCAGCGGTATCTGGAAATACAGATAGGTGAGGGTGAGGCCCCAGAAGCTGAGCAGGTTGAAGCCGGAGGCGTAGATGTTGATGCCGGCATAGGTCGACAGCAGCGTCGTCACCAGACCCATGCGCCCAAGCGTGGCGATGAACGCGAAGGCCAGCGGCACGCCGGCAAATTGCGAGGCGACGCCCGAGAAGGTCGTCAGCGTCGGGCGCATCCAGCTTGGCAGGTTTCCCATCACCGCCGCATGGGCGAGGAAGAAGCCGAGGATGGCGCCGAGGATCGCCGAGGCGAGCGAGACCTGTATCGAGATGACGTAGGCGGAAATGATGCTCGGCTGGTTGAGATTGGCGATGTTCTGAAACGTGAACTCGCCTTCTGGCGTCTGGAATGCGCCGATCATCAGGTCGACGGTCGGCAAGATCAGGAACAGCAGCGCGAAGCCGAAGAACGGCAGGACGCCGAGCCACGACAAGGAGAGCCGCCGTCGCGGCGCAGCGACGAGCGGGCCGTCGGCAATGGCTGAATTGGCAGTATCGACCATAGGACCGCTTCAGCGCGAGGGAGGGGCCGGTAAAGGACGCCGCCGACACCCGGGGGCGTCGGCGGCGATATCAGGCAAGTGCTAAGCCAACTACTTGACGCTGGCGCCGACGACCTTGTCCCACTGGCCGGCGATGGCGGCCTTGGAGGCGCCCTGCTGTTCCAGCGTCGGGAACACGGCGGCCTTGTAGCCTTCCGGCGGGGGCAGCTTGTCCAGCAAATCCTTCGGAATCTTGCCCTTGGCGGCGAGATCGTTGAAGCGGATCGGGTGGCAATAGCCCTTCAGCCAAAGCAACTGGCCTTCGTCGGAATAGAGGTGCTCCATCCACAGCTTGGCAGCGTTCGGGTGCGGGGCGTAGGCGCTGATGCCCTGCACATAGACACCAGCGACGACGCCGGTCTTCGGCACGACGACTTCCACCGGCGGGTTGCCGGCGAGCTTGTCGCGGTCGGCGAGCGCGTTGTAGTCCCAGCGGATCACGATCGGGGTGGAACCCTGCGCGACCGAGGCGGCCTTGCCGATGACGGGCACGAAGTTGCCGGCAGCGTTGAGCTTCTTGAAGAATTCGAGGCCGGCGACGCCAGCCGCTTCACCAGCGGCAGCGCCGGTGGAGACGCCGGCAGCGTAGACGCCCTGGATCGCCTGGTTGGCGGTGCGCGGGTCACCCGCGAGGGCGACGGAGTTGGCGTATTCCGGCTTGAGCAGGTCGGCCCAATCCTTCGGCACGTTCTTGACGATGTCGGTGTTCACTTCGAACGCCAGCACGCCGTAATAGTCGCCGTACCAGAAGCCTTCCGCATCCTTGGCCGAGTCCGGGATCGAATCCCAGGTCGAGACCTTGTAGGACTGCAGCAGGCCGTCCTTCTTGGCGGTGGGGCCGAAGGACAGGCCGACGTCGATCACATCCGGCGCCTGCGGGCCCTTATTGCCCTTGTTCGCCTTGATCGCCTCGACTTCGTCGCCCGAACCGGCGTCCGGGTTGAGTTCGTTGATCTCGATGCCGTATTTGGCCTTGAAGCTGCTGATCACTTCGCCGTAATTGCACCAGTCGTGCGGCAGGGCGATGGTGGTCAGCTGCCCCTCGGCCTTGGCGTCGGCAACCAGTTTTTCCATCGACTGCGCAAAGGCGAGATTGCCGGAAACGCTCATTACCAGAACGGAAACCGACGCGGTCTTTAGCCACGTATTCTTCATCGCTCGTCCCCTAAAAACATAAGCCATAGCAACAATCGCGCCGGCATCTATGCCGTGGTGCGGTCGCGGGCCGACACCTTCAAGCATGCACCGATGACGGTTCGGTGTCACTTTCCCCGCCATAACAATGTCGTCGTTTTGTCATAAACTATACGACGTAGCGGCAGGCTATGCGCCTTAAGGGCTTGAAGGCCAGTCGTGGCGCCGTTTGGCCAATCCCATCATTGCATGTGATGTCCAACGCCGGCAGCTTGGCCGGACGGCTTTTTTTGCGAAACGAACGCTCCATGAGCTTTCCCGTCACACTCTTCGATCCCGCCGCCAAGCAGACACACGCGGTTCCCGATGGCCCACGCTCCCGCGCGCTGCTAAGACGCTCGATCCATGAGTGGTGAAAAGAGTGCTGTCGTGATCGGCAAGTCCGCAGATATGGCTCCCTCTCCGGAGGGCGTCGCCACCTGGCGCATCGGCGTGCTGTTCTCCCGCAAGGGAAACATGGAGGTGCCGGAGACCGAGCATTTCCGTGGCACCGCGCTGGCGGTCGAGGAGATCAACCTCGCGGGCGGCGTGCTCGGCCGGCCGATCGAACCGGTCTGCTACGACCCGGAATCCAGCCCGGAGCTGTATCGCCGCTATGCCGAGAAGCTGCTGACCGAGGACGGCATCAGCACCATTTTCGGCTGCTGCACCTCATCCTGCCGCAAGGCGATCCTGGCCACCGTCGAGCGCCGCAACGCGCTGCTGTGGTATCCTTCCCTCTATGAGGGGTTCGAGTATTCGCCGAACGTCATCTACACCGGCGCGGCGCCGAACCAGAACAGCCTGCAACTGGCGCGCTATCTGTTCCAGACCTATGGCAAGAGCTTCTACCTCGTTGGCTCGGACTACATCTATCCCCGCGAATCCAACCGCATCATGCGCGACGTGGTGCTGCGCGAGGGTGGCGAGGTGGTCGCCGAGACCTATGTGCCGGTAGAGCCGCATACCGACCAGCTTCGCCGCGTGGTCGAGGATATTCGCCGCAAGGCGCCGGCGGTGGTGTTCTCCACCGTGGTAGGGCAGGGCGCGCAGGCGCTCTACCGCATCTATCGCGAGGCCGGTTTCGATCCGCGCACGCTGCCCATCGCCAGCCTCACCATGGCCGAGGGCGAGATTCGCGCCATCGGGCCGGAACTGTGCGTCGGACACGTGACCTCGGCGCCGTATTTCTCCAGCGTCGATACGCCGGAGAGCCGGCACTTCGTGAGCGCCTACCGCGCGCGCTTCGGCCGCGACGCGCCGGTGACGATGTATGCCGAGGCGTCCTATGCGCAGATGCATATCTTTGCGCAGGCGCTGGCACGGGCGAAGTCGCTCGACACTCAGCGTCTGGCGGACGCCGCGCTCGGCACCTCGTTCGACGCGCCGCAGGGGCGGATCACCATCGATCCCGACAATAATCATGCCTTCCTGCGCCCGCGCATCGGCGTGGTGAACGAGCACGGCGATTTCGACGTGGTGTGGGAGGCGAAGGCGCCGCAGAAGCCGGACCCGTATCTGGTCGATCATGTCTACGACCATGCGTGAGCGGGCCGAGCGTAGGCGTTCGAGCCCCGGCGGGCCCTGCCGATGAGCGCCGCGCTGATCCAGAATCTGCGCAACACGCGGGTGGCGGTGGTGCATCCGCGCGACCAGGACGGCGAGGACCTGATCCGCCAGCTCCAGCGCATCGGCTGCCAAGTGCAGACGGTATGGCCGCCGCCGGTGCAACTGCCGCAGCCGCTCGATGCGGTGTTCTTCCTGCTCGACCGCGACACCAAGACCTCGATGCCGTGGCGGATGAACGACCCGCAGCTCGCGCAGATCGCCATCGTCGATTATGAGAACCCGACGGTGCTGAAGGCGTTGCTGGATTCCAGCGCCCATGGCGTGCTGATCCGCCCGATCCGGGCCTCGGGTGTGCTGTCCAGCCTCGTGCTGGCGCTGTCGATGCGCGGCTATGAGAGCCGCCTGCTCGCCAAGATATCCAAGCTGGAGGACACGCTGCGCACCCGCCGCGACATCGAGAAGGCGACGCGGCTGCTGATGAGCCTGCGCAACATCTCGGAGGACGAGGCCTACCAGTTCATCCGCCGGCAGGCGACCGCCAAGCGCGTGGCGATGGCTGTGATCGCCGCCAATGTCATCAACGCGCACGCCATGCTAGCCGAGCTCGGCCGCGACACCGACGCGGGCTAGAGTTTCGGCATTTGCCGCATTTTTCGGCAGTCCACCTTGTGCCGATTTGCGGGGCATAATGCGCTTGACAGCCTTTGCCCCTTGCCTTTAACTGCCCGACATCAAGCGCTGTATTGCAGCGCTGACGGCAGCGTTGCCGTTCAAAACCCAGGCTGTGTAGCCCTCGTCTGACGTCGCAAGACGTCGTCGGGGGTTTTTTGTTTTTCGCGACGTGGGCAACCGCGGCGCGGGCAGGAGTGTGCCCAAATGGCTGAATCCAGCCTCGTTCGTGTCGCCTGTATCCAGATGGAGCCGCGCTTCGGTGAGACCGCCGCGAATGTCGCGCATAGCCTCGACCTGATCGAGAAAGCGGCGGACGCCGGCGCGCAGCTCCTCGTGCTGCCGGAACTCGCCAATACCGGCTACGTGTTCGAGACCCGTGCCGAGGCGCTGGCTCTGGCCGAGCCGGTGCCGGGCGGCCCGACGACCGATGCGTGGGTGGAAGTGGCCGCGCGGCGCAACCTGCACATCGTCGCCGGCATCACCGAGCGCGAAGGCAACGCGCTTTATAACAGCGCCGTGGTGATCGGCCCGCAGGGCTATATCGGCACCTATCGCAAGATGCATTTGTGGGGCGCCGAGAACCTGTTCTTCGAGCCCGGCAATAACGGTTTCCCGGTGTTCCACACCGCCATCGGGCGGATCGGCGTCGCCATCTGCTATGACGGCTGGTTCCCCGAGACCTACCGGCTGCAGGCGCTGCAGGGCGCAGACATCGTCTGCGTGCCGACCAACTGGGTGCCGATCCCCGGCCAGCAGGACGGCCGCGAGGCGATGGCGACCGTGCTGTCCATGGCCGCCGCCCACTCCAACTCGATGTACATCGCCTGCGCCGACCGCATCGGCACCGAGCGCGGCCAACCCTTCGAGGGCCAGAGTGTGATCGTCAGCTACACCGGCTGGCCGGTCGCGGGTCCCGCCAGCCGCGCGGGCGAGGAGACCGTGATCGCCGAGATCGACCTCGGCGCCGCCCGGGAAAAGCGCAACTGGAACGCCTTCAACCAGGTGCTTCGCGACCGCCGCACCGATGTCTATGGCGAGATGCTCGGCAGCGACATCAAGCGCGGCTGGTACTGAAATCTTTTGCCAAACCAATAATTTAGCAACGATAACCTTCCAGGAGAACGAGATGTCACGCAGTCATGTCCTGCTCGCCGGCACCTTTGCGGCGAGTCTTCTCGCCGGGTCGGCCTTTGCCGCCGACACCATCACCATCGGCATTCCCGTCGGCCTCAGCGGCTCCAACAGCGTGGTGGCGCCGTCGGTCGTCCAGGCCGCCGAACTCGCGGTCGAGGAGATCAATGCCAAGGGCGGCATCCTCGGCAAGCAGGTGAAGATCGAGGTCGCCGACGACGCTTCGGGCGCGGCCGGCGCGCAGAAGGCGTTCGACTCGCTGATCTTCCAGAAGAAGGTCGACGTGCTGATTTCGATGGAGACCAGCGCGGCGCGCAATGCCGGCCTGCCCATCGTCTCCCGTGGCAAGACGCCGTACATCTACACCTCGTTCTATGAAGGCCGGTCCTGCAACCCGTACATGTATGTGAATGCGTGGGTTCCCGACCAGCAGGTCGCCCCCATCGTCGACTTCTTCAAGGAGAAGGGCGCCAAGACCTACTTCCTGATCGGCAGCGACTACGCGTTCGGGCGCGGCATGCTGGCCTTCACCAAGAGCTATATCGAGAAGACCGGCGGCAAGATCGTCGGCGACGAATACGCCCCGATGGACGCCACCGACTGGACCGCCATCCTCTCCAAGGTGAAGGCCGCCAACCCGGACGCGCTGATCACCTCGACCGCCGGTGGCGCGCCGAACGTGACGCTGACCAAGCAGCTGCGCGCGGCCGGCATCAAGGCGCTCTATGGCAACCTCGCGGTTGACGAGGGCACCGCCAAGAGCATGGGCGCGGATGCCGACGGCATCTATATCTCCGGCTCGTACCTCACCAATATCGACACCCCCGCCAACAAGGCCTTCCTTGCGGCGATGGAGAAGAAGTTCGGCAAGGACCTGAAGACCCCGAACGACCTCTCGGTGCCGGAATATGAGGCGGTCTACGCCTACAGGGCGGCGGTCGAGAAGGCCGGCAGCACGGAAGCCGCCAAGGTCATTCCCGCGCTCGCGGAAGTCAGCGTCGAGGGCCCGCGCGGCACGATTGTGATGAACAAGCAGCGCCACGCGCCGCTGACCATGTATCTCGGCCAGGTGCAGGCCGATGGTGGCGTGAAGATCCTGTCGACGTTCAAGGACGTCGATCCCGGCGCGCAGTGCCCCAAGCTCTGAGTTCGACGAAGCCGGGGCGGCTCCGGCCGCCCCGGCCAATTTGATGCAGTGTTGTCCTGAAGTGTCGGTCCCAAAGAGCAGGCGTCATCCTGAGGTGCGAGCGTCAAGCGAGCCTCGAAGGATGCTGACGCAGGGGGGCATCGAGGGCGAGCATCCTTCGAGGCCGGCCGTGCGGCCGGCACCTCAGGATGACGTGGTTTCCGAGTACGAGAAAGGCCGCCCATGATCGCCCAGACGCTCGACATCGTGACCACGGCCGCCATTCTCTACGCGGTCGCGACCGGGCTGCTGCTCGTGTTCGGGGTGATGAAGATCATCAATTTCGCCCATGGCGCGCTGATGACGCTCGGCGGCTATGCTGCGCTCGTCACCACGCAGATGGGTCTCAATCCCTGGCTCGCCATTCCCGTCGCCGCTTTGTTCGGCGGTGTCGCCGGCATGGCGATCGAGCGTTTCGTGGTGCGCCCGCTCTATGCCCGCCCGCTGGACGCCATTCTCGCGACCTGGGGGCTGAGCATCATCATCGGTCAGATCATCACCATCGTGTTCGGGCGCGGCGTGCAGTTCACGCAGTCGCCGCTCGAGGGCACGATGGAAATTCTCGGCGAGAGCTATTCCGCCTACCGGCTGGTGCTGGTGCTGATCGCTGCCGCGCTCGGCATCGCGCTGACGCTGCTCTTGAAGGGCACGCGCCTCGGGCTGGAGACCCGCGCGGTGATCATGAACGAGGACCTCGCGCGCGGGCTCGGCGTCAATAGCGGGCTGGTGCGCTTTCTCACCTTCACGCTCGGCTCGGCACTCGCCGGCATTGCCGGCGCGCTGATCACGCCGTTGTCCAGCGTCGATCCCAACATGGGCGTCCCGTGGCTGGTGAACGCCTTCATGCTGGTGCTGGTGTCGGGCGCCTCGCTCGGCAGCCTGCTGGTGTCGTGCCTCGTGCTCGGCGGGGCGCAGGTGCTGGTCTCCACCCATTTCAACCCGGTGCTCGGGGGGCTGACCATCGCTGTGCTGGCGGCGGTGATCCTGCGCATCCGGCCGCAGGGGTTCGCCCGTGACTGAAACCCGCCGCCTCGTTCCGGTCCCATCCTCGCCTTCGCCGCCATCGGCGTCGGCCCCTATGTGCTCGACACCTATTCGGTGAACGTGCTGACCCGCTCGCTGCTCTATGCGGCGGTGGCGCTGACCGTCGACCTGCTGTGGGGCTATCTCGGCATTCTCACCTTCGGCCAGTCGGTGTTCTTCGCCGCCGGCGCCTATGCCGCCGGGCTGGTGTTTACCCATCTCGACTTCACCACCTCGAACGCGGCGCTGGCGCTGGTGCTCGGCATTGTCGCGGCGCTGGCCATCGCGGCGGTGGTTGGGTGGCTGGCGTTCTGGCACGGCGCATCGGCGCTCTATGCCTCGGTCATCACGCTGGTGCTGCCCATCGTGGCGACGCAGTTGCTCTATTCCGGCGGCACCTTCACCGGCTCGTCGAGCGGGCTGTCGGGCTTCATGAGCTTCGACATCTCGATGGAAGGCTGGTTCTGGATCGCCGGTGGCTTCCTCGTCAGCATCACCACCCTGGCCTGGCTGTTCGTGCAGAGCGATGCCGGGCGGCTGTTGATCGCGGTGCGCGAGAATGAGCAGCGCTGCAAATATCTCGGCCTCGACACGTCCAGGCTGAAGATCATCGTCTACCTCGTCTGCGCGGTGATCGGTGCCGTCGCCGGCTATATCTATGCCTGCTATGCCATGGTGGTGGCGCCGGAACTCGCCGGCTTCGTGTTCGGCACCGAGCTCGTCATCTGGACCGCACTTGGCGGGCGCGGCACGCTGCTGGGGCCGGTGTTCGGTGCGCTGATCGTCGATTATGAGAGCGCGCAGCTCAGCGGCGATTACCCGTTCGTGTGGCAGCTCATCATCGGCACGGTGTTCGTGCTGGTCATCGTCGCCTTTCCGCGCGGCCTGCTGCCCATAATGGTCGACGTGCCGCGCAAGCTGCTTGCCATGGCGCTGCGCCGTGCGCCGAAGCCGCCGGCAAGCGTGACGCTCTCGACGCTGGATGCGAGCGAGACGCAGGGCGAGGCGCCAGGCACCGGGCCAGCCTTGGTGGTGAAGGACGTCGCCAAGCATTTCGGCAGCCTCACCGTGCTGGCGGGCATCGATTTTTCCGCCCGCGCCGGCGAACTGGTCAGCCTTGTCGGCCCCAATGGTGCCGGCAAGACCACGCTGATGCGCTGCATCGCCGACGGTTCCGAGCGCTCGGCCGGATCGATCGCGGTCAACGGCCACGACATCGGCCGCAAACCGCCCGAGGCCTGCGTGCGGCTTGGCGTCGGCCGAAAATTCCAGATGGCCAACGTGTTCGACACGCTCACCGTCGCGCAATGCCTGCAGATCGCCCGCGTCCGCCACAAGCGGCCCTCGCTATGGCGTCGCGCCGCCGATCTGCCGCTGCCCGAGGCCGCGATGCATGTGCTGCGCACCACCGGGCTCGACCGCCAGCTCGGCACGCCGGCGCGGTTGCTGTCGCACGGCATGAAGCAGGCGCTGGAGCTTTCCATGGTGCTGGCGCTGGAGCCGCGCGTGCTGCTGCTAGACGAGCCGACCGCCGGCCTCACCAAGACCGAGCGCATGCAGATCGGCGAAATCCTGACCGACCTCACGAGGAAACAGGGGCTGTGCATCCTGCTGGTCGAGCACGATCTCGATTTCGTCTGCGAGATTTCCTCGCGGGTCATCGTGCTGCATCAGGGCCGCATCGTGCTGGATGGATCGGTGGAGGAAGTGGTGCAGTCCGAACTGGTCAAGCAGGTCTATGCCGGGTCCGGCCATGCCGGCATCGAGCATCAGGCCGGTCGCACGGATGAGGTGCCGGCATGAATACCGATCTCGTTGGCGCGGGTCTCCTCATCGACAAGCTGTCCAGCGGCTATGCCGGCGCCATGGTGGTGCGCGATGTGACGCTCGACCTGCCGCCCGGCCAGATCCTCGCCGTGCTCGGCAAGAACGGCATGGGCAAGAGCACGCTCTTGAAAGCCATGATGGGCTTCCTGCCCAAGATGACCGGCTCGGTGCACATCGCCGCGACCGATGCGACCCGCCTGCCGCCGCACCGCGTGGCACGGCTGGGCGTGGGTTATGTCGCGCAGGAAAAGGCGCTGTTCCAGGATCTGACGGTGGAGGAGAATCTGCGTCTCGCCGTGCGTGGGCCGGATTTCGACCGCGCGCTGGCAGAGGTCGAGCAGTCCTTCCCGTTCCTGCTGCAACGCCTCAGGCAGCGTGCCGGCACGCTCTCCGGCGGCGAGCAGAAGATGCTGCTGATGGCGCGCTCGCTGGCGGTAGGTGCAAAATTCCTGCTGGTCGACGAGATCACTGAAGGGTTACAGCCCTCCGTCATCGACCGGCTGGCCGGCGTCATCCGCGACGCCCGTGCACGGCACGGCACCACCATGCTGCTGGTGGAGCAGCATCTGCCGTTCGCGCTCGCGGTGGCGGACCGCTGGGCGGTGCTGGAGCGCGGCGAGGTCGCCGACAGCGGCGCGACCGACGAGCCGGATGCCGCCGAGCGCGTGCGCCGTCATATGAGCGTGTGAGGCCATGAGGTTGGAGCTGAACACCTTCTCCATCGTCGCCCGCTGCGACATCACCGGACGGCTCGGCGTCGCGGTGGCGACGGCCGTGCCGGCGGTGGGCTCGATGTGCCCGTTTACCCGCGCGAATGTCGGAGCGGTGTCGACCCAGTCCTGGGTTAATCCCTATCTCGCCATCGCGGTTCTGGACGCTATTGCCCAAGGCACGGACGCGCCGGCTGCGCTTGAACAGGTGATGGCAACGGACGAGGGCCGCGAGCTGCGCCAGATCGGCGTCGTCGACGCGCAAGGCCGCGCGGCGTCATGGTCGGGCGAGGACTGCACAAGCTGGTTCGGCCACGAGGTCGGCGGGGGCTTTGCCGTGCAGGGTAACATGCTGACCGGCCCGGACGTCATCGCCGCCATGGCGGACGCCTATCGGGGCAGTGCCGGTCGGCCGCTCGACGAGCGCCTGATGCGTGTGCTGGAGGCGGCCGATGCGGTCGGCGGCGACAAGCGCGGCAAGCAATCCGCCGCGCTGCGCATTCATGGCGCGGAGGATTATCCGGCGCTCGATTTGCGCGTCGACGAGCACGCCCAGCCCATCGCCGAGCTGCGGCGCGTTTTGGAGATCGCGCGGCTGCAACTGGTGCCGTTCGTCGAGGGCATGCCCAGGCGCGGCCAGCCTGCCGGCCCGGCGCCGGAAGAGGTCACGCGCATCCTGGCGCTGTCCCCGCCGTCGCGACCGGGCGGCGGCGGGAGCGCGCTTTAATCCTCGTCAGAGGTTCGATTTGGCCAGCAGCATGTGGACGCCCTTATTGCCGTCCACCATCTGCGTCACCCGCAGGTTTCCGGCCAGCGAGCACAGCATGTAGGCCTGGTTGCGGGTGAGGTTGGTGCGGGCGCAGATGTGCTTCACCATTTCGCGCGTCGCCTGCTTGGCGGCGTCGTCGAGATCCTCGTCGAGGCCGATCGACATCAAATGCGTCGCGCTCTCCGCGAACGGCCAGCTCAGCTCCATGTCCTTGCGCACGGTGAGGCGGAAGGTGCCGGTGACGCCGGTCTCCAGCGCGGTGATGCACACTTCGCCATCGCCCTGCACGCCATGGCCGTCACCGGCGAAGAACAGCGCGCCCTCGTTGAACACGGGGAGATACAGCGTCGTGCCGGCGCGCAGTTCCTTATTGTCCATGTTGCCGCCAAAGGCGCGGGGCACCGGCGAGCCGCAGCGGCCCCAGGCCGGGGGCGGGGCGGTGGCGATGATGCCGAAGAACGGGTCCAGCGGAATCTCCGTGCCCCAGGGCATGATGCAGACATTCTTGGCGTGGTCGACCACCGGGTGGATGGTCTCATATTCGGTGAACTCGTCCGGCAGCGTGCCGAGCAGCGGCAGGATGGAGACGAAGCCCCAATCCATGCTGACCTTGACGTCGAGAATATCGACCTGCAGCACGTCGCCCGGACGCGCGCCCTTCACATAGACCGGGCCGGTAATGAAGTGCGGGCCCGAGCCCTGAGGCAGGGTGTCGAGCGCCAGCATGTAGTCGTCCGGCACGGCCAGCGTGTCGGGCAGTGTTTCCTTGCCGCCGGCGGGGAAGGAATGCAGCGTCACGACATCGCCCGAGGCGACTTCCAGCACGGGCAGCGTGTTGCTGTCGAGATATCCCCAAACCATGTTTTCGGGCGTCGAGGGAATTTCATGGCGCGACATGGAAGGCTCCTGGCTGGAAAAGTTTAAACGGCGATATGGCGGGTGAGGTGTTCGCGGCTCATCGCCTCCGCCCGGCCGGCTTCCACCACCGAGCCGCGCGAGAGGATGACGAAGCCGTCGGCGACGTCGATGGCGAAGTCGAGATACTGCTCGACCAGAAGGATCGAGATGCGCCCTTTGAGCGAGCGCAGCACCTGCCCGATGGCGGCGACGATGTTGGGCTGGATGCCTTCGGTCGGCTCGTCGAGGATCAGCAGCTTCGGCTTGGTGACGAGCGCGCGGGCGATGGCGAGCTGTTGCTGCTGGCCGCCGGACAGCGCGCCGCCGGAGCGGTGCCACATCTCGCGCAGCACCGGGAAGAGCGAAATCGCCTCTTCCATGATGTCGGTGCCATAGGTGCCATGGGCGCGGGCGGCCGCCTCGATGTTCTCGCCGATGGTCAGCTCTGCGAAGATTTCGCGCCCCTGCGGGACATAAGCGAGGCCCGCATGCGAGCGGCGGTTCGGCGACCAGCCGGATATGTCGGTCCCGTCGATCAGGATGCGGCCGGAGGTCGGTGAGAGCACCCCCATGATGCATTTGAGCAGCGTGGTCTTGCCGGCGCCGTTGCGGCCGAGCACGGCGACGCATTCGCCCGGCGCGATCTCAAAGTCGACATGGCGCAGCACCTGCGCGCTGCCATAATGCTGATCGAGGGCTTCGACGCTGAATTTCATTTCACCGCCCCAGATAAACGTCGACGACGCTTGCGTCGGCCCGGACCTTGTCCATCGAGCCTTCGAACAGCGTGCAGCCTTCGTGAAGCACGGTGACGCGGTCGGCGATCAGCTCGACGAAATCCATGTCGTGCTCGACCACGATGATGGCGCGGTCCGGCCGCTTCAGCGCCCGCACGCGCGGTTTCCTCATCCGTGAGGCCGGCGACCGGCTCGTCCAGCATCAGGACCCTGGGCTCGGAGGCCAGCACCATGCCGATCTCCAGCCATTGCTTCTGACCGTGGGCGAGTTCACCGGCGAGCCGTGCGGCCTGATCGGTGAGGCCCACCGTCTCCAATATCTCGTCGACGCGCTCATTCAGTGCCGGGCCGTCGAGCCGGCGGCGGAAGCTGGCCTCACTGCCGATCTCGATATGCTGGCGCACGGTCAGCGCCTCGAACACGCTCGGCTTCTGGAACTTGCGGCGGATGCCGGTGCGGGCGATGGCGGATTCGGCTAGCCGGGTGATGTCCTGCGCGCCATCGAACAGCACGCGGCCGGCTTTCGGTCTCGTAATGCCGGAGATAACGTCGAGCAGCGTGGTCTTGCCGGCGCCATTGGGGCCGATCACCGCGCGAACCTCGCCATAATCGACGGCGAGCGACAGATCGTTGATCGCCCGGAAGGCGCCGAACTGGACGGTGATCCCGTCGATGAGAAGCGCAACGCCCTTCATTGGCGGGCCTCGCCGGGCTTCAGCGCGAGGTGCCTCGGCCCCATCGGGCGCACCAGCCGGAATTTGGCGAGATCGACCAGCCCGTTCGGGAACACCAGCACGACGAGGACGATCAAGCCGGACAGGATGAACGGCCAGAGTTCGGGCGCTGCCGAGGACAGCCAGAATTTCAGCGAGTTGATCAGCAGCGCGCCGATCACCGCGCCGACCAGATGGCCGCGCCCGCCAATGGCGACCCACACCGCGATTTCCAGCGACAGTTCCGGGGACAGCACGCGCGGATTGATGATGCCGACCTGCGGGACATAGAGCATGCCCGCCAGCATCGCGATCAGCGCCGACAGGCACCACACGATGAGCTTCAGCCGCAGCGTCTCGTAGCCCAGCGTCCGCAGGCGCGTCTCGTCGTCCCTTGTGGCCAGCATCAACGCGCCGAACCGGCTGCCGACCAGCATGCGGCAGCCCAGCAGCACCAGAGCGAGGCCGATGATGGAGGCGACCGACAAAGCGGTGATCATGCCTTCGGTGCCGATCGGCCAGCCGAACACGACGGTGAAGCCGGTCATGCCGTTATTGCCGCCGAAGCCGGTGTCGTTGCGGAACATCAGCAGCATCGCGACATAAACCAGCGCCTGCGTGATGATGGCGAAGTACACCCCGCCGACCCGCGAGCGGAACGAGACATAGCCGATGATGCCGGCGACCAGCAGCGTCGCTACCATCGCAACCAGTAGCGCATAGGGGAAGTTCTCGAACCCTGCCCAATAGAGCGGGAATTCCTTCCAGCCCATGAATTGCAGGAAGTCCGGCACTGTGCCCGTCGCGACAAAAGAGTGCTTGAGCAGGTGCATGGCGATGACATAGCCGCCAATGGCGAAGAACAGCCCGTGGCCGAGCGACAATATGCCGAGATAGCCCCAGATCAGGTCCAGCGAGAGCGCCAGCATGGCGAAGGCCGCCAACTGGCCGACCGCATTGGTGAGGTAGCGCGAGGGCGCCAGCCCGGTGCCGGCAAGCAGCGGCATCGCGGCGGCGAGGACCAGCAGCGCGAGGATGAGCACCATGAACGGGCGGTCGGTGGTCCAGCGTTTCATTTGCGCCGTCCCTTCACCGCGAACAGGCCCTCGGGCCGCCATTGCAGGAAGGCGATGATCATCAGGAGCACGATGACCTTGGCGGTGACGGCGCCCCAGAGCGGCTCGATCAGCACGTTGATCTGGCCGATGCCGAGGGCGGCGACCACGGTGCCGGCGATGGTGCCGACGCCCCCTAACACCACGACCATGAAGCTGTCGATGATGAAGCCCTGACCCATTTGCGGGTTGATGCTGTAGATCGGCGAGAGCGCGAGGCCGGCCAACCCGGCAAGTCCGGAACCTAGGCCAAACGCCATCATGTCGACGCGCCGGGTTGGGATGCCGATGCAGGCGGCCATGTCGCGATTTTGCGTGACGGCGCGGATGTTTAGCCCAAGCGGCGTGCGCCTTACCACGAACCAGGTGATGAGTAGCGTCACGGTAGCAAAAGCGATAGCGAACATGCGGTTCCAGGTGAAGATGAAGTCGCCGATGACAGGCACGCCGCCGGTCACATAAAACGGCGTCTCGAACTGCAGATTCTGGGTGCCGAAGGTGACGCGCACCAGGTTCATCAGGAACAGGCTCACCGCCCAGGTCGCCAGCAGGCTCATCAGCGGGCGCTTGTAGAGATGGCGCAGGAGGCTCGCTTCCAGCGCGATGCCGATGGCGGCGGTGACCAGAAACGCGGCCGGAATGGCAATGATCAGATACCAGTCGAGCAGGCCGGGCGCGGCATGGCGGAGGCCCTCCTGTGACATAGGCGCCGATCATGATCAGCTCGCCCTGCGCGAGGTTGATCACGCCCATCAGGCCGAAGATCACCGCGAGGCCGATGGCCGCCATGAACAGGATGCTGGCGAAGCTCAGGCCGTTATACAGCGCCGCCAGAACGTCGCCGATCAGGATGCCGCGCTCGATGCGGGAGGTGGCGGTATCTACCGCCGCGCGGAATTTCGGGTCCGACGCATAGGCCGGATCGCTTGTCAGCCCCTGCACCAGCATCAGGCTGCGGCGACTGGGATTGTCTGCGATGCGACTCAAGGCGTTGATGCGCTTGGCGGGATCGCTGGAGCCGAGCATGGCGGTCTGGGCGATGGTGTCGATCTGCGCTTGCAGATCGGGGTCGGTCTCGGCCTTAGCGGCCGCGTCCAGCAGGCCTTCCGGCAGGGTCGCGGCGCGGCGCTCCAGCGTGCGCAGCGCATTGGCCCGGGCCTGCACGGTGTGCGAGGTGCGCAGCGTCAGTGCAGCGTCCGCGAGCTCGTAAGTGGCACGGTTCTTCAGGCTGAGAACCGGCGAGCGGCCGCCCTCGCCCACGGGGCGCGGATCGCGCGTCACGGCGTCGATCGTGCCGGCATCGGTCTTGAGCACGGCGCCTAGGGGATCGCAGATCAGCGAGCGGTCGATCAGGGCGCGGGTCAGCGGTGCCGCCCATTGGCGCTCATCATCCGCCCCGCTGGTCGCGATGGTGGTGAGCGTAGTCGAGGCTTCGCCCATCGCGGCGGCATTACCGCACAACTGCCCGACCAGAGCCGCGCGGTCGATGGGCGCGGCCATGAGGGGCGTCGAGAGAATGACGCCGGTCATGAGCACAGCGATGGTTACGCGAAACTTCATCAGCAACTCGATGACGGCCGGCACAGGGCCGGCCGTCGCTCCAGGTCCAAGGGATCGATTACATCAGCCATACGGGCTGAACGGAACCGGCTTGGGGGTACCTTCGGACTGCCAGAGGATGTCGAAGCCCTGGCTCTCATTGACCGAGCCGATGAACACGCCGCGAGAGACGTAGTTGTTCTCGGCCGTCATCGCGATCTTGTAGCCCGACGGGCAATCGAAGGAGAGGCCGGGGAAGGCGCTGCGCACCGCCGGCACATCGAACGAGCCGGCCTTCTGCGCCGCCAGCGCCCACAGATGCACCGAGTCATAAGCCGACACCATCGGGTCGATGGAGGTGGTGCCGCTGAACGGGACCTTGTTCTTCGCGACATAGGCCGCCCAGTTCTTCAGGAACGCCTCGTTGGCCGGGCCCTTGGCCTTTTGCAGATAGGCCCAGCAATTGAGGTGGCCGACCAGCTTGGTGGTGTCGAGGCCCTCGAGATCGGCCTCCACCATGTCGAGGCCGAGCACCGGGATGTCGGTGGCGAGAATGCCCTGGTTGGCGAATTCGCGCATGAAGTCCGGGATCGAGTTGCCGACCACGGTGAGCACCACGATGGGCTGACCGCCGCCCTGATCGGCGAAGGCGCGGATCTGGTTGACCAGCGTCTGGAAGTTTGAGAAGCCGAACGGAACGTATTCTTCCTTCCAGGCGCTCTCCGGGATGCCCTTGGACTTCCAGTAGCCCTTGAGCTGCTTGTTGATGGTGCGCGGCCAGACATAGTCCGAGCCGATCATGAAGAAGCGCTTGGCGGACACGCCTTCCTCGCCCATCAGATAATCGACGGCCGGCAGCACCGAACTGGCGGGGGGCGAGTTGGCGTAGACGACGTTCTTGGAGTTCTCGTCGCCCTCGAAATGCAGCGGGTAGTACAGCAGGCCGCCTTCCTGCTCGACCACCGGCAGCACCGACTTGCGCGACACCGAGGTCCAGCAGCCGAACAGCGCGGCGACCTTTTCCTGCTGCAGCATCTGCTTGGCGGTCTGGGCGTAGAGCGGCCAGTCGGAAGCGGGGTCGGACACCAGCACATCGACCATCTTGCCGTTGACGCCGCCCTTGGCGTTGAGCTCCTCGGCGGCCATCTTGACCACGTAGTTCAGCCGGCCCTCGAGATTGGCCATGGTGCCGGAGGACGAGAACAGGCAGCCGAGCTTGACGGTGTCCGCCGCAGAGGCGGAGCGGATGATGGCCGGCATGCCGATCGGCGAGGCGAGGCCCGCCGCGGTCAAACCGGTCGCCTGCAGGAATGAACGCCGCGAGAAATTAGCCATGGACGACAACCTCATGTTTCGAAGATGCCGGGAATTCTGGTCACGCACGGGGTATGCGCAACTTCATATTATGACCAGTGCTGCCCATTAAGACGTCAAGCACCGCAAGGCGTGGAGCGTTGTGGCACTATTGTCATTATCGCCATACGCGCAGGCTGTCCTCGGGAGCTGTGCTGGAGATCTGGTCAACCGATTCTGCCTACGGGAAGTGCATGCACTCGATTGAGCATTGCGCTATAGTGGACCTATACCAACCACGCCCGTGGGCTGCGCGGCTGTCGGCCGCCGTGCCAGTCCGGAGAGCGTGGAGACATATTAGCGGGAAGCGGGTCTCACCGCCCGCTGGCGCAGGAAGCAGACCGGCGTTCCCGACCGTTCGACGGTCCGTCAATCGATGCATGGGGCGAGCCGAATGCGACATTCGCAATATACCGAGAGTGAAATCATCCATCTGCTGCACGAGGCGAACATGGGTGTGCCGGTTGCCGAGATTTGCAGCACGGCCCGGGTCTCGCTGCGCACTTTTTACCGCTGGCGACGCCGCTTCGGCGGACTCACCCCGCAGGCGGTGATGCAGATGAAGGATCTGGAGGCGGAGAATCGGCGCCTGCGCGCGCTGGTCAGCAACCTGTCCGATCGCCTGCGCACCCCGGCACCGGGTGAGCTGCCGCACCGTCCGGCCGGTTCTCCGGTCAGGCGCGAGGTCGGGATGGAGCCGATGCGCGCCTCGCTTATCGCCGCAGAGCGCTGCGGCGGGTCGCTGGTCGGCCGCTTCGCCTCGGTGCGCGGCGGACGCTAGAGACGCGATTGACGCTGCGACATCTGCGTTGCCCGCCTGGAAAAGGCGGGTGGCGCATCTGTCGGCATGGCGCTGCTTGATTGGGCGATCATAATGTCAAAAGCGCCATAATGAATTCGGCGCTGTTGGACAATTATGCGCGAAGCCCGGATAAGCATCCTGGAAATGACCGGATGCTTATCAATCGTGCCATCAAGAATGACACCGAATTCGAACCATTGATTGTTTGCCCAGTTGCCAAGCACGGACTGCAATTCATTTCGTCTTGATGAAGTTTCCACCGCAGATCTACGAATCCAATCGGATAATCGCAATTCTCGTCCTCCGAAGGGGTTCGTCCATGGCACATGAAGCGGGTAAATTCGACCGTCGCGGCTTCCTCAAGACCTCCGCGCTTGTCGCCGGCGGGCTGGTGGCGGCGCCCTATCTCGGCACTGGCCACACCAATGCGGCGACGCTGAAGACGGTGAATTTCAGCGAGGCGGTGCACAACCTCGGCTACATCAATCTCTATGTCGGCATGCACGCCGACATCTTCAAAAAGAACGGCCTCGACATGAAGGTGAGCGCCGCCGGCGGCGACACCCAGACCTTCGCGGCGGTGCTCGGCGGCTCCGCCGATTTCGCCATCGGCGACGCCACCATGGCGCAGATTTCCCGCGAGAATGGCGGCCCCGGCGTGGTGGTCGGCACCGTGGTGCAGCGCGCCCATTATTTCGGCGTCTCCAAGACGCTCGACAAGATCACCGACCCGAAGGCGTTCAAGGGCCTGAAGATCGTGACCTCGCCGGAGCCCAACACCAATTATTCCGTCGCCAAGCGGCTGCTGGAGAAGGCGGGCCTGAAGGTCGGCACCGATGCCTTCATCATCCCGGTCAATCCCGGCACCGAGATCGCCGCCATGCTGGCGGGGCAGGCGGACATCGCCATCGCCTACCAGCCCAGCGTCGCGGCGGCCGAGGCGCAGGGCGCCAAGGTGGTGTTCGATTTCTCGACCTATATCGGCCCGTTCTGCAACACCGGCATCATGGTACTGCCGACCACCATCAAGAACGACCCGGAGATGGTGCAGGCGCTGGTGACCTCGTTCGAGGAAGCCTCGCGCATGACCTATGCCGACCCGGCCTTCGCCAAGAAGGTGGCGCGGCTGGAATTCCCCGATCTGCCGGGCGATGTCGTCGACAAGGCGATCGACGCCGAGCTGGAATTCCTCATCCCCGCGCAGTCCGTCATCACCAAGAAGGACCAGTGGGCCAACCTCATGGAGATGCAGGTCTATCTCGGCAACGCCAAGGGCACCGTGCCGTTCGACGAAATCATCGACAACTCCTTCGCCGAGAAGGCCATCAAGCAGGCCGGATGAGCGTGATGAGTGACGCCCGGACAGGGCAAGGCGTGAGCGGCGCGGGGGAGGGCAAGATTGCCCCCCTCGTGGTCGAGCATCTCTCCAAGAGCTACGATGCGGACGGGCGGATCGTGCCTGTTATCGGCGACCTCAGCCTGACGCTGGCGGAGGGCGAGATCGTCGCCGTGGTCGGCCCGTCCGGCTGCGGCAAGACCACGATGCTCAACACGCTGTGCGGCCTCATCGCCCCCGATGCCGGCCGCATCTCCTGGTATGGCCGCGCCTCCAACGGCCACCCGCAAAATGTCGGCTACATGCTGCAGCCGTGGCGCAGCGCGCTGCGCAACGTGATGCTGGGGCTGGAGATACGCGGCGTATCGCTCTCCGACGCCGAGGAGCGCAGCCATGTGATGCTCGACCAGCTCGGGCTGCACGGCTTCGATGAGCATTACCCCTCCACATTGTCCGGCGGCATGCGCCAGCGCGTGGCGCTCGCCCGCACGCTGGTGAACGAGCCGCAGGTGCTGCTGCTGGACGAGCCGTTCGCGGCGCTGGACTTCCAGACCAAGCTGCTGATCGAGAGCGACACCGCGCGGCTGGTGCGGCAGAGCCGGCGCTCGGTGCTGCTGATCACCCACGACATCGAGGAGGCGGTTTCGCTGGCTGATCGGGTGATCGTGCTCACCAAGCGGCCGACGCGGGTGAAGGCGGAATACCGCATCGCGCTCGGCACCGACCGCACCGACATGATCGCCGCGCGCGAGAGCGCCAGCTTCAGTGCCTATGTCCGGCAGATCTGGGCGGATTTGGATGTAGGCAAGCCATGAGCGAGGAGAAAGCGGCGATGGATCATGCCGCCGGCTATGCGCCTCCCTTGATATCTCCCGCCGCCTCTCCCTTGGCCGCGCGCCGCGGAAACAAATGGCGTGCCACCGGGCTGGTGCTGGGCACGCAGATCGCGCTGCTCGCGGGGTTTCTCGGCTTCTGGGAGTACATGACGGCGTGGGACAAGCAGGCCGCTTTCATGTTCGGCTCGCCCTCGGCCATCGCGACCTTCCTGGTGACGATGGCTAGGGATGGCAGCCTGTGGCGCGACAGCTACGTCACCGGCGTCGAGACGCTGCTCGGCTTCGGCGTCGGCAATTTCATCGGCACGCTGATCGGGCTTTCGCTGTGGTATTCGCGCTTTGTCTCGCGCGTGGTGGAGCCGTTCGTCATCGCCATCGGCTCGATCCCGATCATCGCGCTGGCGCCGATCATCATCATCTGGTTCGGCACCGGGCTGACCTCGAAGATCGCGATGTCGACGCTCTCGGTGGTGATCGTGGCGCTGGTGACGTCCTATAAGGGCGCGGTCGGGGTCGATCCGGACCAGATCAACGGCGCCTCGAAGTTCCAGATCTTCCGCAAGCTGGTGGTGCCGGCCTCGCTGACCGACATCTTCGCGGGATTGAAGCTCACCGTCGGCTTCGCGCTGATCGGCGCTATCGTCGGCGAGTTCATGTCGTCCTCGGAAGGACTCGGCCACGCAATCTTCAAGGCCGGCTCGCTGTACATCATCCCGAAAGTGTTCGCCGCTTTGGTGGCCACCATCGCGCTGGCGCTCGTGCTGACCTACCTGGTCGGCAAGGTGGAACGGCTGCTGATGCCGTGGCGGCGCCTCGCCTAAGTTTCTGAATTGACTGATAAATGAGTGGAGTGACCATGTCCCAGCGTGTCAGCAAGGCCGGCAACATCAAATACGCTTTGTCCGGCGACGACAGCTTCATCGCCAGCGTCGCGCCGGGCGAGACCTTCGTGGTGGAATGCGCCATCAACGCCAATGACGGCACCATCCGCCATGTCGGTCAGCAGCTGACCGAGGCCGACGTGACGTTTCCGTTCGTCAATGGCGCCACCGGGCCGATCGAGGTGCAGGGCGCCAAGGTCGGCGACATGCTGGTGCTCGAGATCATCGACATGGAGCTCGACACGCTCGGCTTCACCGCGCTGTGGCCCGGCGTCGGCATGTTCCCAGACTGGGCCCGGCAGAAGGAGTTCGGCATCCAGACCCGCGTCATGGAGGTGCATGGCGGCGTCATACACTGGAGCGACAAGGTCAAGCTGCCGATCCGCCCGATGATCGGCGTCGCTGGCGTCGCCCCCGTCCATGGCGCGGTGCTGACCGTCGATAATGGCGCCCATGGCGGCAATCTCGATGTGCAGGAGATCACCACCGGCAATACGGTGATGTTCCGCGTCAACAAGGACGGCGCGCACCTCTTCCTCGGCGATTGCCATGCCATCCAGGGCGATGGCGAGGCTAACGGCATGGGCGCCACCGAGATCGCCGCGACGCTGACCGTGCGGGTCTCGCTCGCCCCGGCGCCGGCGCGGCTCAACCACCCCCGCATCGAGACGCCGACCCATATCTGCACGCTGGGCTGCGCCCGGCCGCTGGAAGACGCGATGCGGATCGCCTTCCAGGAGATGGTGTACTGGCTGGAGGACGAGTGGAACATCCCGGCGCCGGAGGCCTATATGCTGCTCGGCCAGATCGCGGAGGCGCGCTGCACCCAGGTGGTGAACCCGAAATACACCTATATCTGCAAGGTGAGTAAGGACGTGCTCGCCGCGTTCAAGGGCTAGCTGCTTTACGCGCCGGCTGGCGGAAAGCCGTGCCGCTTGGCACGGGCCGCCACCAGCAGCGCGGCGACCAGCAGCAAAACGAGCACCGGGGTGAAGGACGCGACGCCCCAACTGTCGAGCAGCAGGCCGCCGACTATGCCGCCGCCGGCGATGGCGATGTTCCAGACGGTGACGATCATCGACTGGGCGAGATCGGCGGCCTCGCCGGCCGCATGGGCGGAAGCGGTCTGCACCAGCGTGGCCATGCCGCCAAAGGCAAGGCCCCAGAGCGCGATGCCGGCATAGACCATGGCCGACATGGTGCCCCACACGCCGAGCATCAGGCCGGCGAGCATGAACAGTGCGGTGCTGATCAGCATCAGCTCCCGCAGCCAGCGGTCGATCAGCGCGCCGGCGATCCAGATGCTCAGTACCGCCGCCGCGCCAAACACGAACAGCACCATGTCGATGCGCCCGCCAAGCCCCGCGCGGGCGAGGAACGGCGCGATATAGGTGTAGAGAATGTTGTGCGCGAGCACATAGGTGAGCGTGACGAACAGCACCGGCCGAATGCCCGGCAGGGTGAATACCCGGCTTAGCGGCAGGCGGCGCCCGGCGGGCTGGCCGGCAAAATCCGGCACCTTCCACATCACCCAGAAGACCAGCGCCACCGTCATCAGGCTGATGATGCCGAAGGTGGTGCGCCAGCCGATGGCGGCGCCGAGGAGGGTGCCGGCGGGAATGCCGAGCGAGAGCGCCAGCGGCGCGCCGACCATGGCGATGGCGATCGCCCGCCCTTTCAGATGTGCCGGCGCCATGCGGCTGGCATAGCCGGCGGCCAGCGCCCAGAGCAGCCCGGCGGAGATGCCGGCGAAGAAGCGCGCCGCCAGCGTCAGCGCGTAGCTGTCGGAGAGGGCGGTGATGGTGTTGACCACGGCGAAGCCGCCAATGGCGAGCAGCAGCAAGGGGCGCCGCCGCCAGCTCTGCGTTGCCGTGGTCAGCGGGATGGCCGCGACCAGCGAGCCGACCGCGTACATCGTCACCAACTGGCCGATGAGCGATTGCGAGACGCCGAGATCGGCGCTCATGCGCGGCAGCAGCCCGGCGGGCAGCGCCTCGGTGAGGATAGTGATGAAGGCGGCGGTGGCCAGCGCCAGCAGGCCGGATATCGGCAGGCGGTCGGAGGCGGCTGAGAGTGGCGTGGTGGTGATGTCGGTCATGGATTCGCCTGCGAGCATGGAGGGAGTTGCCCGCACGCTAGAGGTCGTCATAAGCCGGAAAAATAAGCTAGAGTTCCGATCTTAGAGGATGTCAGTGTCCGCAATCGGAAGCGCACTTATGGATCAGATGGCCGGCCTCGGTGCCTTCGTGCAGGCGGCGGAAACCCGCAGCTTCGTCGCGGCCGGACGCCAGCTCGGCGTGTCGTCATCGGCCATCGGCAAGGCGGTGGCGCGGCTGGAGCAGCGGCTCGGCGTGCGGCTGTTTCACCGCTCCACCCGCAGCATCACGCTCACGCCCGAGGGTATGCTGTTCCTCGACCGCTGCCGGCGCATCTTCTGCGAGTTCGAGGCGGCCGAGCTGGAGCTGTCGCAGACCCGTCTGGCGCCGCGCGGCAAGCTGCGGGTCAGCATGCCGCTGGCCGGCATGCTGCTGATGCCGGTGATCTCCGCCTTCATGCGCGCCTTTCCCGAGGTTGAACTCGACCTCGATTTCACCGACCGGCTGGTCGACGTGATCGACGAGGGCTTCGACGCCGTGATCCGCTCCGGTGAGGCCAGCGATTCACGGCTGATGACGCGCGCGCTCGGCAAGTTCTCCCACCGCGTCGTGGCCTCGCCCGATTACCTAAAGCGCAGAGGCGTGCCGCTCCAGCCGGAAGACTTGCTCCGGCACGACTGCCTGCATCATCGCTATCCCTCCACCGGCAAGCTGGAGCGCTGGCCGCTGCATCGCAATGGCGGGGATCTCGACATCGAGCTGCCGGTGATGGCGGTGGCGAGCACGCTGGAGCCGCTCATCTATCTCGCCGAGCAGGGCTTCGGCCTCGTGTGCCTGCCGCAATTCGCGGCGCAGCAGCAGATGACGGAGGGCACGCTTGTCACCGTGCTGGAGGACTTCACCGCGAATATCGGCTCGTTCCGCATATTGTGGCCGGCGAGCCGGCATCCATCCCCGAAGCTCGCCGCCTTCGTGAACTTCATGGCGGAAAACCTGTTTCGCGAGGGAGCGCCTGCCTAACCCGCAATGTCCCTGAACCGCCCCGGAGTCATGCCGGCCGCCCGCATATCCTCGCCGCATTGGGGGGAGGCGAGATAGGCGAGTTCGCGCTCACGCGGGGCCAAGAGCGGGTCGAGGGCGCGCAACTCGTCATCGACACGGCCGGGGTGGCAATGGACGAGGATGCGTTTCCCCCTGCCTTTGAGACTGGCGCGAAAAATCTCGGGATAGGGCACGCGGTCGGAGAAATCATAAATCCCGCGAAAACTGTCATTGGTGGGAATGCCGCGCCGCGCCGCGCCGGCCCGCAACCCGGTGCCGAACGCGCCGATGGCGAGCGCCTTGGTGAGGCCGACGCGGCGTTGGAGCACGGCGGCCACCGGCTCGGCGCAGGAGCGCAGCCAGACGCTGCCTCGTGTGTAGCGCCGCTCGATCTCCTCCATCACCGTCCGCCGGATGACCGGGAGAAGATGGGCATGCTGGTGGCCATCTATGAAGTCGGGCGGCGCGCCCCAGACATCTTCGAAGGCATCGAGCTGCGCGCGCACCTCGTCCCGCACCGCCTCCATGGGTAGCGCGCCGGTGAAGGCCTGCCGCGTCAGTCGGCCGATGGATGGCAGCATGCCGTCAACCGCAATTGCGTGCGCTTTCGTAATGGCGCGCTGTCCCGTCATGGTCAGGTGCAATCCGACGTCGGCGGGGTGCTGCTTCACCAGCGCACGGAAGTCCGCGCCCCGGCGCCGCCAGGCCGGCAACCCGGTCATCGCGCCGGTGGCCGAAAGCCTTGCCATGGCGACGAGTTCTTCGATGGCATCGCAAACGCCGCCGCTCAGGCCGTAGTCGTCGGCGCACAATACTATCGTTTTGAGGTCGGATTTCATGAATGCTTCAGCCCAAGAAATATCATAATTCTCTTATAGTTTAGACTTCACGTAACGATAAGTTACAAACGTGTAATATCGGAAACGGCGCCGCGTGAAATGTTGCACACAAAAAGAAAATCATACAAGAATGTATTGCGGATACATGACCAAAGGTCAACGCTGTTAATTTCCATTGTCGTGCCAGTGTACAACGAGTCGTCCTGCCTGGACATTTTGCACCAGCGGCTCTCCTCCGTGCTGGATACCTTGCCCGAAATGGCGCGCGAGATCATCTTCGTCGATGACGGCAGCCGCGACAGCAGTTTCGATCGTATCGCCGAAATCGGCGCGCGCGATGCTTGCGTGCGCGGGCTGCGTTTCGCGCGCAATTTCGGCAAGGAAGCGGCGATGGCCGCGGGCTTGCGTGCCGCCACCGGCGATATCGTGGTGCTGATGGATTCCGATCTGCAACACCCGCCGGAAACCATCCCCGACATGGTCGCGGCCTGGCGCGGCGGGGCGCAGATGGTGACGGCGGTGCGCCGCTCGCGCGCTACCGACCCGCTCGGCCGGCGCCTTTTCAGCCGCGGCTTTTATCATTTCTTCCGCATGATGTGCGACGTCGACATCCCCGAGGGGGCCGGCGACTTCCGGCTGTTCGACCGCCGCGTGATCGACGCGATCAACGCGCTGCCCGAGCGCAACCGCTTCATGAAGGGCATCACCGCCTGGGTCGGCTTCCGGCAGCAGGAGGTCGAATTCGAGGTGGCCGAGCGCGCCGCCGGCACCTCGTCCTTCTCGATGCTCGGCCTGCTGCGCTATGCGGTGGATGGGCTGTCGTCCTTCTCCATGGTGCCGTTGCGGGTCTGGTCGCTGGTCGGGGTCGGGCTGGCTTTGCTGTCGGTGCTCTATGGCCTCTATCTCATCTTCGAGGCGCTGTTCCTCGGGGTGCGGACCCCGGGCTTCGCCACCATCATGGTGGCCACGCTGTTCCTCTCCGGCGTGCAGCTCATCAGCCTCGGCGTCATCGGCGAATATATCGGCCGCATCTTCACCGAGGTGAAGCAGCGTCCGCTCTATCTCGTGGCGGACGAGATTGGCTTTGAGGCGCGGGCAGTGGTTGCGCGCAGAACGTCCCTTGCACGCGATGAGATGGCTTCGTGACATTTACGGTTTCCGATACCAATCCGACCGCTGGCCGCCGGGCGGCCGAGGCCGTGCTGTCCGCGTGGCGTTCGACCTCGCTCACCCGGCTGATCAGCCTCGCCGTGTTCGCCAGCCTCATCGTGTTCGTGCTGCTCACCTTCCGCGATTACGGCATCAGCAATGACGAGCCGGTGCAGCACACCTATGGCGAGCTTCTGTGGGCGTGGTACGGCAGCGGCTTCACCGACACCCGCGCCTTCCACTACATCAACCTCTATCTCTATGGCGGGCTGTTCGACCTGATCGCCGCCGGTCTCGCCGGCCATGTGGCGATGCCGGTCTATGAGCTGCGCCACCTCATCTCCGCCAGCTTCGGCCTTGCCGGGCTGTTCGGCGTGTGGCGGCTCGGCAGGCTGCTCGGCGGCGAGAAGGCCGGCATCGTGGCGACCGTGCTGCTCGCCTTCACCGGCATGTATGGCGGGGCGATGTTCACCCACACCAAGGACGTGCCGTTCGCGGCCGCCATGGTGTGGAGCCTGTATTTCATCACGCGCGTCGCGGTGAACCTGCCGGAGCTGCCGCCGTGGCGCGTGGTGATGGGCCTGGGGCTCGCCATTGGCTGCGCGTTCGGCCTGCGGGTCGGCGGCGTGTTCGCGGTGCTCTATCTCGGCACCACGATGGTCATGGGCGCACTCGCGTTCGCGGATTGGCGGCTATTCCTGAGGTTGGTGGTGCGGCTGTTGCCGGCGGGCATTCTCGCCTACGCCATCATGGCGGCGACCTGGCCGTGGTCGGTGATGCCGCCGAGCAATCTGTTCCAGGCGATGGGCGCGTTCAGCAATTTCAGCTTCGATTTGCACACGCTGATCAACGGCCGGGAACTGCCGATCGATCAGGTGCCGGCGACCTATATGTCGGAATATCTGCTGATCAAATTGCCGGAGATCACGCTGCTCGGTATGCTCGCCGCCGTGCCGTTCGCGGTGATGGGGCAGCTGCAGGCCCCAAAGAGCGAGCGCCGGCGCTGGATCGGCTATCTCCCGCTCGCGCTGGCGCTGTTGGTGCCGATCGCCTTCACGCTGGCCGAGCGTCCGCCACTCTATAATGGCATCAGGCATTTCCTGTTCGTGCTGCCCCCGGCGACGCTGATCGCGGCGCTTGGCCTTGCCAGCCTGTGGCGCTGGTCGCTGGGCCGCTCCGCCGCTCTGGGCTTCGGTGTTGCCATGGCGGCGGGTGGGCTGTTCACGTTCAACGCGGTGAATTTCGTCCGGCTGCACCCCTATGAATATGTCGGCTACAACCAGCTGGTCGGCGGCACGGCCGGCGCCAATGGCCGGTTCGAGGGCGACTACTGGTCGGCGACGCTGCGCGAGGCCGCGCTCGGCCTGCGCCAGAGCGTCGAGATGGAGGCGCACCCGCCGGCAAAGCCCTATCTCGTCGCGGTCTGTGCCGAGCCCGCGCAGATCGAGCCCTATCTCGGCCCTCGGCTGAAGGCGACCGAGGATTGGGACGACGCCGACTTCATGCTGACCGCCCGCAATGTCGGGTGCGACGATGTGGTGCCGGGCATGACCTATCGCACCATCAGCCGCGCCGGCGTGCCGCTGGCGATGGTGGTGGACATGCGGGCGCGTCACACGCCGCTCTACGAGCCGCTGCCGTGGGACGACGACAACGACAAGGACACGCCGGCGGTCTCGTTCAACGGGCCGGGCTCGGTCACGGTCGCGAGGAAGGAGCCGTGATGCGAGGCGGGATGATTGCGCGCGCCCGGCATTTCCTGCTGTTCGCCGCGCTCGGCGCGGTAGGCACAAGCGCGCAATATGCCGTGCTGGTGGGGCTGGTGAGCGGGCTTGGGCTCGGGCCGGTGCTGGGCTCCACCGCCGGCTTCCTCACCGGCGGGCTGGTGAACTACACGCTGAACCGCAGCATCGCGTTCCGCTCGACCAAGCCGCACAGCGAGACCGCGCCGAAATTCTTCGCCATTGCCGGCGTCGGACTCGTGCTCAACGCCCTGCTGATGGCGCTGCTGATCCGGCAGGTCGGCGCGCCCTATCTGCTGGCGCAGGTGCTGACCACTTTGATGCTGCTGCTCTGGCACTATGGCGCCAACGCGCTCTGGACGTTCCGCGAGCGCTTGCCAATGCGGGGCGAAGGCGTGCTCCAGAGCATGTTCCGCAAAAGTTGAACGACTTTTGTGATCAGAACATGCTCCAGAGTGTTGAATCTAGAGCATTTTCTTATCGATCGGATGTTCCATCCGATCGGAAAAGGCTCTAGTGCCGCGAACAGGGGCGAAGCACATGGACATCAAGCGTAGCGGGTCGCGGCCCTCGGTGAAGCCGCCGGGCGATTATTTCACCGGCGCGGTACGGCTGGACCCGATCATCGAGGCGCCCGCGCCCGCCAATGTGCGGGCGGTGAGCGTCACCTTCGAGCCGGGCGCGCGTACCGCGTGGCACACCCACCCGCTGGGCCAGACGCTTGTGGTGACCGCCGGTTGCGGCTGGGCGCAGGTGTGGGGTGGACCGCTCGAGGAAATCCGGCCGGGCGACGTCGTGTGGTTCCCGCCGGGCGAGAAGCACTGGCACGGCGCGACCGCCAGCACCGGCATGACCCACCTCGCGATTCAGGAATCCCAGAACGGCAGCACGGTGGACTGGCTTGAGCAGGTCGGTGACGCGCAGTACGGCGCGAAGGATTGAGCCGTGGCGGTCCGGCCCATCGTGAAGTACCCCGACCCGCGCTTGCGCGCCATCGCCGCGCCGGTGACGGTGTTCGACGATGAACTGAAGCGCCTTGCGGACGACCTGCTCGACACATTGCGCGCCGCGCCCGGCATCGGCATCACCGCGCCGCATATCGGCGTGCCGAGCCGGGTCGTGGTGCTGGAACTGACCTCTGGCGACGTGCGTACCTACGTCAACCCCGTCACTGAATGGACCTCGGACGAGATCGCCCGCCATGACGAGGGCAGCGTCTCCATGCCCGGCGTCATCGAGGAGATCGAGCGGCCCGCCCGCGTGCGGGTAAGCTATCAGGACCTCGCCGGCGTGCCGCATGTCGAGGAGGCGGACGGCCTGCGCGCCGTGTGTCACCAGCACGAGATCGACCAGTTAGAGGGCATTTTCTGGCTGCAACGCCTCTCGCGGCTGAAGCGCGAGCGCGTCGTCAAGCGCTATGAGCGGGGCCTGCGCAAGTTCTGAGAGGGAAGGCAGGAGGGCCCCGATCGGCATCCCCGGCCGATCCGGGAGCATCCTTCGAGGCCTGGGCTTCGCCCGGGCACCTCAGGATGACGTTGCTCTTTGCAATTAAAGGGGTTTCGTCATGCTGAGGTGCCCTGCGGAGCAGGGCCTCGAAGTACGCAGATGGCTCATGCAGGACGGAAAGAGCAGGCGCCCACCTTCCAAACAGTTGCTGACAATGCGGGGGCTTCACGAGCGCTCAGATGACGCTGGGTGAAAACCCGGATACACCGGAGCGGTATCCTGGGGCATGGCATGCGAAGTTTTCTGGTCGAGTACTGGCCGCACATTACCATTATCAGCAGCATCATCGTCGGCGGTCTGGCCGCGATCCATGCCGCCATGACCAAGGACGATGTGCGCGCCGCCATTGGCTGGGTCGGCGTCATCCTGCTCTCGCCCTTCATCGGCACGTTCCTCTACCTCGTCGCCGGCATAAACCGCATCCGGCAGTCCTCGGCGGGGCAGCGCCGGGCCGGCGTCGAGCGCCGTCATGCCCGCCACGCCGAGCCGGCGCCGAACCTCGATTTGCCGGTCGCGCTCGCCTCGATGAAGCTGGTCGGCGATCACGTCGCGGCGTTCCCGCTGTCAGCGGGAAACGCCGTGCGGCTGCTCGACGGTGGTGACGAGGCCTACCCGCAGATGCTGGCGGCCATTCGCGGAGCGCAGCGCCATGTCGCGCTCTCCAGCTACATCTTCGACAATGACCCGGTCGGCGCCGAATTCGCCGAGGCGCTGGTCGCGGCGAGAAAGCGCGGCGTCGAGGTGCGGGTGCTGATCGACGCCATCGGCGCGCGCTATTCCCGGCCCTCCATCGTCGGACGCCTGCGCACTGAGGGCGTCACCACCGCGACCTTCATGGGCAACCTCATCGGCTTCCGTCTGCCCTACGCCAATCTGCGCAGCCACCGGAAGATGCTGATCGTCGATGGAAGGGTGGCGTTCACCGGCGGCATGAATATCCGCGCCCAGTTCGCCTCGGCGTTCGCCGGCGCCGACCTTGCCCACGACACCCATTTCCGCGTCGAGGGGCCGGCGGTCGGGCATCTGCTCACCGTGTTCGTGCATGACTGGTCGTTCACCACGCGCGAGCTGATCGCCGGCCCGGCCTGGGATGTGCCGGAATGCGCGGCCTGCGGCGAGGCGATGGCCGTCCGGCCCGGACCGCAACCTCGCCTGCACCCACTCCATGATCATGGGCGCGCTGTCGGTGGCGCAGCACAAGGTGCAGATTTCCTCGCCCTACTTTTTGCCCGACATGCAGCTCATCGGCGCCCTCGGCGTTGCCGGGCGGCGCGGGCTAGCGGTCGATATCGTCATCCCCTCCGCCAATAACCTCAAGCTGGTGGACTGCGCGATGACCGCGCAGCTCGACCAGGTACTGGCCGGCGGCTGCCACATCTGGCGCGCGGCGGGCGCCTTCAACCACTCGAAACTGATGGCGGTGGACGGCCTGTGGTCCTATGTCGGCTCGTCCAATCTCGACCCGCGCAGCCTCAGGCTGAATTTCGAGCTCGACCTGGAAATCTACGACACCGGCCTCGCCACCGAGATCGAGGACCGCATCCTCCGTGCCAAGCAGGGGGGCTGGGCCGAGACTCTGGAGACGCTGCACGCCCGCCCGTTTGTGCAGAGGCTGCGCAATCGCGCGGTGTGGCTGGCCTCGCCCTATCTGTAGGGCTCACGAGCCAGTGACTTGCATGATGATAGTGACTTGCCTATCGCTTCCCCATGAAGCGGAAAAGCATCGCAGGCGCATCATGTCCCGTCGCCCGCAGCCTCGAGCATGTCGGGGAATGGTGGACCATCCTGATCCTGCGCGATGCGCTGGGCGGGATGACGCGGTTCGACCAGTTCAT
>LNAP01000814.1_pt1 | contig 35613 bp, 45 predicted proteins | sample 602601 | NCBI WGS metagenome assembly LNAP01 (sample SAMN02440304, study PRJNA202911) | soil metagenome | biome: Subtropical and temperate rainforests or woodlands; isolation source: soil samples (1 kg each in a 20% v/v slurry with milli Q water) were... ... | reverse complement strand
ATGGCGAAGGCGAAATTTGAGCGGAACAAGCCGCACTGCAACGTTGGGACGATTGGCCACGTTGACCATGGGAAGACGTCGCTGACGGCGGCGATCACGAAGGTTCTGGCGGAGACGGGCGGGGCGACGTTCACGGCGTATGACCAGATCGACAAGGCGCCGGAAGAGCGGGCGCGCGGGATCACGATTTCGACGGCGCATGTGGAATATGAGACGAAGAACCGTCACTATGCGCATGTGGATTGCCCGGGCCATGCCGATTATGTGAAGAACATGATCACGGGTGCGGCGCAGATGGATGGCGGCATCCTGGTGGTGTCGGCGGCCGACGGCCCGATGCCGCAGACCCGCGAGCACATCCTGCTGGCGCGTCAGGTGGGTGTGCCGGCGCTGGTCGTGTTCATGAACAAATGCGACATGGTTGACGATCCGGAGCTGCTGGATCTGGTGGAGCTGGAAGTGCGTGAGCTGCTGAGCTCGTATGACTTCCCGGGCGACAAGATCCCGGTGGTGCGCGGTTCGGCCTTGTGCGCCTTGGAGAACAAGCAGCCGGAACTGGGTCATGACGCGATCCTGCGTCTGATGGAAGCGGTTGATTCCTATATCCCGCAGCCGGAGCGTCCGAAGGACCGTCCGTTCCTGATGCCGATCGAAGACGTGTTCTCGATCTCGGGCCGCGGCACGGTGGTGACGGGTCGGATCGAGCGCGGCATCGTGAAGGTGGGCGAGGAAGTCGAGATCATCGGCCTGAAGCCGACGGTGAAGACGACGGTGACGGGCGTCGAGATGTTCCGCAAGCTGCTGGATAGCGGCGAGGCGGGCGACAATATCGGTGCGCTGCTGCGCGGCACGAAGCGCGAGGAAGTGGAGCGCGGCCAGGTTCTGGCGAAGCCGGGTTCGATCACGCCGCATACGAAGTTCAAGGCGGAAGCCTATATTCTGACGAAGGAAGAGGGTGGGCGTCATACGCCGTTCTTCACCAACTACCGGCCGCAGTTCTATTTCCGCACCACCGACGTGACGGGCATGGTGGCCTTGCCGGAAGGGACGGAGATGGTGATGCCGGGCGATAACATCGCGATGATCGCCCCGATCGCCATGGATGAAGGCCTGCGCTTCGCCATCCGCGAAGGCGGCCGGACCGTCGGCGCCGGCGTCGTCGCCAGCATCATCGAATAACAGCGCAAGAGAGTTATGGCTTGCCGCACCGGGCCGATCCCGGTCCGGTGCCGGCAAACTGAAGGACGATAAGATGGATAGCCAAAATATCCGTATCCGCCTCAAGGCGTTCGATCACCGCGTGCTCGATCAGTCGACGGGTGAGATCGTGAGCACGGCGAAGCGGACCGGCGCGCAAGTGCGCGGCCCGATTCCGCTGCCGACCCGGCTCGAAAAGTTCACCGTGAACCGTTCGCCGCATATCGACAAGAAGAGCCGCGAGCAGTTCGAAATCCGCACCCACAAGCGTCTGCTGGACATCGTCGATCCGACGCCGCAGACGGTGGATGCGCTCATGAAGCTTGATCTCGCCGCCGGTGTCGACGTCGAGATCAAGTTGAAGAATTGAGGAGCGGGACGATGCGTACGGGTCTGATCGCCCAGAAGCTGGGCATGAGCCGCATCTTTGCCGCGGACGGCGCGCATGTGCCGGTGACGGTGCTGAAGGTTGATAACTGCCAGGTCGTCGAAGTCCGCACCGAAGACAAGCATGGCTATAACGCCGTGCAGCTCGGCGTCGGTACGGCGAAAGTGAAGAACGTCTCGAAGGCCGAGCGCGGCCGTTTCGCCAAGGCGAAGGTCGAGCCGAAGAAGAAGCTGGTCGAGTTCCGCGTCGCCAAGGACGCCCTGCTGGATGTCGGCGCCGAATTGTCGGTGACGCATTTCCTGCCGGGTCAGTTTGTCGATGTGACGGCGAACAGCATCGGCAAGGGTTTCGCCGGTGCGATGAAGCGCTGGAACTTCGGTGGTCTGCGGGCGTCGCACGGTGTGTCCGTGTCGCATCGTAGCCACGGTTCGACCGGTAACCGCCAGGATCCGGGCCGGACATTCCCGGGCAAGAAGATGGCGGGTCATCTGGGCGACGAGCGCGTCACCACGCAGAATCTGAAGATCGTCGCCACTGACGAAGCTCAGGGTCTGATCATGGTGCAGGGTTCCGTGCCCGGTCACGAAGGGTCCTTCGTCTTGGTACGCGATGCGGTGAAGCGCGCGCGCCCGAAGGACGTGCCCTATCCGGCGGCCCTCAAGGGCAAGTCGGAAGCGGCGGCGTAAGAAGGACGATCGGTCATGAAACTCAAGGTTACCGATATCGATAACACGGCGCTGGGCGAGGTCGAAATCGACGACGCCGTATTCGCCGACATCTTCGGCCGCGAAATCCGTAAGGATATCCTGGCGCGTGCCGTGAACTGGCAGTTGGCCAAGCGCCGCGCCGGCACGCACAAGACCAAGGAAATCGGCGACGTCCAAGGCACGACGAAGAAGCCCTATGCCCAGAAGGGCACGGGTAATGCCCGCCAGGGTTCGCTGCGTTCGCCGCAGTTCCGTGGCGGCGCCACCATTTTCGGCCCGGTACCGCGCAGCCATGCGCATGACCTGCCGAAGAAGGTTCGCAAGCTGGCCCTGAAGACGGCTCTCTCCGCCAAGCAGGCCGAGGGCAAGCTGATCATCTGGTCGGGTGCCGAAGCCAGCGGCAAGACCAAGGATCTGTCGGCGAAGTTCGGCAAGCTTGGCTGGAAATCGGTCCTGGTGATCGACGGTACCGATGTGAACGAGAAGTTCGCTTTGGCCGCTCGCAACATTCCGGGCGTCGATGTGCTGCCGCAACAGGGCGCCAATGTGTATGACATCCTTCGTCGCGACACCCTGGTTCTGACCAAGGGCGCGATGGAGTCTCTGGTGGAGCGTTTGAAATGAGCCGCGCACGTCGCATGGTAACGCCGGTGGTGAAGTTGAGCGAGGGCGCCATGTTCGAGCTCATCCGCCGTCCGGTCGTGACCGAAAAGAGCACGCTGGGTTCGCAGCACAATCAGGTGACCTTCCGGGTGCCGCTGGATGCGACCAAGCCGGAGATCAAGGCTGCGGTCGAGGGCGTCTTCAAGGTGAAGGTGACCGCGGTCAATACCCTGCGCGTCGAAGGCAAGAACAAGGTCTTCCGCGGCAATCGTGGCAAGCGCGCCGATTTCAAGAAGGCGATGGTGACGTTGGCCGAAGGCAACACCATCGACGTGACGACGGGAGTCTAAGACGATGGCGTTGAAGACCTATAAGCCGACATCCGCAGGCGTTCGCCATCTGGTGACCGTCGATCGCTCGGAGCTGCATAAGGGCAAGCCCGTCAAGGCGCTGACCGAAGGCATGACCAAGAGCGGTGGCCGCAACAATTACGGTCGTCTGACCTCGTTCCGCAAGGGTGGTGGCCATAAGCGCCGCTACCGTCTGGTCGATTTCAAGCGGGCGAAATACGACGTTACGGCGACGGTCGAGCGGTTGGAGTACGATCCGAACCGCACGGCCTTCATCGCGCTGATCAAGTATCAGGACGGCGAACTGGCCTATATCTTGGCACCGCAGCGTTTGAAGGCGGGCGACATGGTCGTCTCCGGCGAGCGCGTCGACGTGAAGCCGGGCAATGCCATGCCGCTGAAGAACATTCCGGTCGGCACCATCGTCCACAATGTCGAGCTGAAGGCCGGCAAGGGCGGTCAGATGGCACGCGCCGCCGGGGCCTTCGTGCAGCTGGTCGGTCGTGACCAGGGCAATGCCCTGCTGCGCCTGTCTTCCGGCGAAGTTCGCGTGGTCAAGACCGAATGCATGGCGACCATTGGTGCCGTCAGCAACCCGGACAACCAGAACACGGTGATCGGCAAGGCCGGTCGCGCGCGCTGGATGGGCCGTCGCCCGGTCGTTCGCGGTATCGCCATGAACCCGGTCGATCATCCGCATGGCGGTCGGACCAATGGTGGCGTGCACTGGGTCACTCCCTGGGGCAAGCCGACCAAGGGCAAGAAGACTCGTCATAACAAGAAGACGGACGGCCAGATCATTCGCCGTCGTCAAGTCAGCAAGTAAGGAGGGCGACGAAAGTGGCTCGCTCTGTTTGGAAAGGTCCGTTCGTCGATGGTTATCTGCTGAAGAAGGCAGAGACCAGCCGTGGCTCGGGCCGCAATGAAGTGATCAAGACCTGGTCGCGGCGCTCAACCATCCTGCCGCAATTCGTGGGGCTGACATTCGGCGTTTACAACGGTCAGAAGTTTCTGCCGGTGGTCGTCAACGAGAACATGATCGGACACAAGTTCGGTGAGTTCTCGCCGACCCGGAACTTCCCCGGCCATGCCGCCGACAAGAAGGCGAAGAGGGCCTAAGACGATGAGCAAGGCAAAGACGCCGCGCGCGCAAAAGGACAATGAGGCCAAGGCAGCCGCCTCGGTCATTCAGGCCAGCCCGCAAAAGGTCAACCTGGTGGCGCAGATGATCCGCGGCCTCGGGGCTCAGCCGGCAATCGCCGCGCTGACCTTCTCGAAGCGCCGTGTCGCCAACGATGTGAAGAAGGTTCTGCAGGCGGCGATTGCTAATGCCGAGAACAATCATTCGCTCGATGTCGATCGTCTCTATGTCGCCGAAGCCCATGTCGGCCGCAGCATGAAGCTGAAGCGCTTCCATGCCCGCGCCCGCGGCCGCGGTGTGCGCGTCGTGAAGACCTGGAGCAATCTGACTGTGATCGTGCGTGAGCGCGAGGAGAACGCGTAATGGGACAGAAAGTCAATCCGATCGGGCTGCGCGTCGGCATCAATCGGACGTGGGATTCGCGCTGGTTCGCCGGTAAGGATTACGCCGATCTGCTGCATGAAGACCTGCGCTTGAAGAAGTACCTGACCGAGCGCCTGGCTCAGGCAGGCGTGGCGCGCATCATCATCGAGCGTCCGGCGAAGAAGGCCCGCATCACGATCCACACGGCCCGTCCGGGCGTAGTGATCGGCAAGAAGGGCGCCGACATCGAGAAGTTGCGCAGCGAACTCGCCAAGATGACCGGGTCGGAAGTCAGCCTGAACATCGTCGAGATCCGCAAGCCGGAAATCGATGCCAAGCTGATCGCTGACAATATCGCCCAGCAGCTCGAACGCCGCGTCGCTTTCCGTCGCGCCATGAAGCGGGCCGTGCAGTCGGCCATGCGCTTGGGTGCCCTCGGCATCCGCATCAACTGTGCGGGCCGTCTCGGCGGTGCCGAAATCGCCCGGATGGAATGGTACCGCGAAGGTCGCGTGCCGCTGCACACCCTGCGTGCCGAGATCGATTACGGCGAAGGCACGGCGAAGACCACCTATGGCATCTGCGGTGTCAAGGTCTGGGTCTTCAAGGGTGAGATCATGGCACACGATCCGATGGCCATGGACAAGCGGGCGACGGAGCATCAGACGGCGCGTTAAGCCCGTCTGACCAGAAACAAGGAAGACGTAAGATGCTCTCTCCGAAGCGAACGAAATATCGCAAGGCCCATAAGGGTCGTATTCACGGGACCGCCAAGGGCGGCACCACGCTGGCTTTCGGCGCCTTCGGCCTGAAGGCCGTCGAGCCGGAACGGATCACCGCGCGCCAGATCGAAGCCGCGCGCCGTGCCATCACCCGCCACATGAAGCGTGTCGGCAAGGTATGGATCCGCATTTTCCCGGACGTGCCGGTCAGCCGCAAGCCGGCCGAAGTCCGCATGGGCTCCGGCAAGGGTACGCCGGAATATTGGGTTTGCCGCGTGCATCCCGGCCGCATCCTGTTCGAACTGGATGGCGTGTCGAAGGAAATTGCGCAGGAAGCTTTTACGCTGGCTGCCGCGAAGCTGCCGGTGAAGACCCGTATCGTCTCGCGCCTTGGCGACGAGTGATCGGGAAAGAGGGAAGCGGATCATGAAAGCAGAAGATTTGCGCACCAAGACGCCCGATCAGCTCAAGGCTGATCTCGTCAGTCTGAAGAAGGAAGCGTTCAACCTGCGATTCCAGCAGGCGAGCGGTCAGTTGGAGAACACGGCGCGGGTGCGGGCAGTGCGCCGCGATACCGCCCGGGTTCAGACCTTCCTGAACCAGAAGGCCTCCGCCAAGGCCTGAGGGCCTGGGGCGCGGAATTAGGAGAAGAAGGTATGCCAAGGCGAGTTTTGCAAGGCACCGTGGTCAGTGACAAGAACGAGAAGACCGTCATCGTGTCGGTCGAGCGTCGCGTCATGCACCCGGTCTACAAGAAGTTCATCCGCCGCTCGAAGCGTTATGCGGCGCATGACGAAGGCAATGTGCACAAGGTCGGCGATGTGGTGTTCATCCGCGAATGCCGGCCGATTTCAAAGTCCAAGCGCTGGGAAGTGGTGGATGATTCCGCTGCTGCCGCCGGCGCTAACTAAGGAAGGAACTGAACCATGATCCAGATGCAGACGAACCTGGATGTGGCCGATAATTCCGGCGCACGCAGGGTGCAGTGCATCAAAGTGCTGGGCGGTTCGAAGCGCCGTTTTGCGACCGTGGGCGACGTTATCGTCGTCTCGATCAAAGAGGCGATCCCGCGCGGCAAGGTGAAGAAGGGTGACGTGCATCAGGCCGTCATCGTGCGTACGGCGAAGGAAATCCACCGCGCCGATGGCAGCTCGATCCGCTTCGACACCAATGCAGCTGTCCTGATCAACAAGCAGGGTGAGCCTATCGGCACCCGTATTTTTGGCCCGGTGACCCGCGAGCTCCGCGCCAAGAAGTTCATGAAGATCATCTCGCTGGCTCCCGAAGTGCTTTAAGGCACTGGGTGGCGAGAGAAAAAGGTTCAGGTGCTGAGATGGCAACGAAGCTGAAAGTGAAAAAAGGCGACAAGGTGGTTGTGATCACCGGTCGCGACAAGGGCAAGTCGGGCGAGATCCTCCGCGTGATGCGCGAAGAGAACCGCGTGCTCGTGCAGGGCGTGAATGTTGTGAAGAAGCATCAACGTCAGAGCGTGGGCACGCAAGGCGGCATCATCGAGAAGGAAGCCCCGATCCACGTTTCCAACGTGGCCCATATCGATCCGAAATCGCAGAAACCGACCCGCATCGGTTTCAAGATGGAGGGCGAGAAGAAAATCCGTGTTGCTCGCCGCTCCGGCGAAAGCATTGAGTGAGGGAGCGCGCTATGGCAACCCGTATGCAAGAACATTACTCCAAGGTCGTGCGCCCGGCTCTGATGGAGGAATTCAAGTACAAGAACGAGCTTGAGATTCCTCGCATCGAGAAGATCGTGATCAACATGGGCGTCGGCGAAGCGACCGTCGATTCCAAGAAGATCAATAACGCGGTCGAGGAACTGACGGCGATCGCCGGCCAGAAGCCGGTGGTCACCAAGGCCCGTAAATCGATCGCGACCTTCAAGCTGCGCGAAGGCATGAATATCGGCTGCAAGGTGACGTTGCGTCGCCAGCGCATGTACGAATTCCTGGACCGGCTGATCACCATCGCTCTGCCCCGCGTCCGCGATTTCCGCGGCGTCAAGGGTGACAGCTTCGACGGTCGTGGCAATTACTGCCTCGGCCTGAAGGAGCAGCTGGTGTTCCCGGAGATCGATTACGACAAGGTCGATAAGGTGCGTGGCATGGATATCGTCATCGTCACCAATGCTAAGACCGATGCTGAAGCCAAGGCGTTGCTCAAGGGCTTTCAGATGCCCTTCGTGAACTGAGCCGCGGGCTGGAGGAGATAACATGGCTAAGACGAGTGCCATTCAGAAGAACAAGAACCGCGAGCGTCTGGTGAAGCAGTATGCCGCACGCCGCGCGCGCTTGAAGGCGATCGCCGACAACGATGCGTTGCCGATGGAAGATCGCTTTGCAGCCCGCCTGAAGCTGGCGGAACTGCCGCGCAATTCCGCGAAGGTGCGGATCCGCAATCGCTGCGAACTGACCGGCCGGGCTCGGTCGGTCTATCGCAAGTTCAAACTGTCGCGTATCGCGCTGCGCGACCTGGCCTCGACCGGGCAGATCCCCGGCGTGGTCAAGTCGAGCTGGTAAGGAGGACATGAGATCATGTCAATGAATGATCCCCTCGGCGATATGCTGACCCGCATCCGGAACGGCCAGAAGGCCCGGATGCCGTCGGTCCGCACGCCGGCCTCGAAGCTGCGCGCCAATGTGTTGGACGTGCTGAAGCGCGAGGGTTACATCCGCAACTATGTTGCGGAACACGAGAAGCCCGGCGGCGAGATCGTCATCGAGCTGAAGTACCACGAAGGTGAGCCGGTGATCAAAGAGATCAGCCGCGTCTCGACCCCGGGTCGTCGTGTCTATTCGAAGATCGCCGATCTGCCGCGTTTTTATAACGGCCTCGGCATCTCCATCCTCTCGACGCCGCGCGGCGTCATGTCGGATAGCGAAGCTCGCTCGGCGAATGTCGGCGGCGAAGTGCTATGCCGCGTGTTCTAAGGGGGCTGATAGATGTCTCGCGTTGGTAAAAACCCGATTGCTATCCCGCAGGGCGTCACCGTTGACGTGGCCAGCGGCGAAGCGACCGTGAAGGGCAAGCTCGGCACGCTGAAGCTGCCGGTCAGCAGCCATGTCTCGGTGACGATCGAAGACGGCAAGGTTTGGGTGAAGCCGCTCACCCAGAGCAAGGATGCACGGATGATGTGGGGTTCGACCCGCGCCAATCTGCGTAACCTGGTTCAGGGTGTGAGCGCCGGCTTTACCAAGAACCTGGAAATCAACGGCGTCGGTTTTCGTGCCGCGGTGCAGGGCAAGAATTTGCAGCTGCAGCTCGGTTTCAGCCACGACGTTCTGTATCCGATCCCGGAAGGCATCACCATCAAGTGTGAAAAGCCGACCTCGATCTCGATCAGCGGCTTTGACAAGCAGCGTGTCGGTCAGGTTGCGGCTGAAATCCGCGGCTACAAGCGTCCCGAACCTTACAAAGGCAAAGGTATCAAATACGATACCGAGACTGTCCGGCGTAAGGAAGGTAAGAAGAAGTAAGGATCGGTCATGTCGAAAGCGAAAGAACTCTTTACTCGGCGCCAGGAGCGTGTACGCACGGCGATCCGAAAGAAGTCTGTCGGTCGGCTGCGGCTGTCCGTCTACCGTTCCAGCCAGCATATCTACGTTCAGATCATCGACGATCTGAAGGGCGAGACCCTCGCCGCCGCATCGTCGATCGATAAGGATCTAAAGAGCAAGCTGAAGACGGGTGCGACCGTGGATGCCGCCAAGGAAGTCGGCAAACTGATCGCAGAGCGCGCTGTGGCGAAGGGCATCAAGGAAGTGGTGTTCGATCGCGGCGGTTATATCTATCACGGCCGCGTCAAGGCGCTGGCTGATGCGGCCCGCGAAGGCGGCCTCTCGTTCTAAGCGAAGGATTGCGAAATGGCACGTGCAGCAAAATCGGAACGTCGCGATCGGGAGCAGCGAGATCGCAATCAGGAGCCGGAGCTGATCGAAAAGCTCGTCGGTATCAACCGCGTCGCGAAAGTGGTGAAGGGCGGTAAGCGCTTTGGCTTCGCCGCGATCGTCGTGGTGGGCGACGGCAAGGGCCGTGTCGGTCATGGCACCGGCAAGGCGCGGGAAGTTCCCGAGGCGATCCGCAAGGCGACGGAACATGCGAAAAGGCAGATGATCCGCGTTCCCCTACGGGAAGGTCGGACATTGCATCATGATGTGAACGGTCACTACGGTGCCGGTCGCGTGGTTATGCGTGCGGCGATTGCCGGTACCGGCATCATCGCCGGCGGCCCGGTTCGCGCGATCTTCGAGGCGCTCGGCGTTCACGACGTCGTCGCCAAGTCGGTCGGTACGTCGAACCCGCACAACATGATCAAGGCGGCGTTGGATGCCCTGACGCAGTGCAGCTCGCCCCGGTCGGTGGCGGCGCGCCGCGGTAAGAAGGTGGGCGAGGTTTTCGGCAACCGTAAGGGTGCCGAGGCTGAAGTCCGCGAATAAGGCAGGTGAATGATGGCAAAGCTGAAAATTACCCAGATCGGTAGCCCGATCGGGCGTCCGAAGGAGCAGGAAGCGACGTTGATCGGCCTCGGCCTCAACAAGATCGACCGCAGCCGTGAGGTCGAGGATACGCCCTCGATTCGTGGCATGCTCCGAGCGGTGCAGCACTTGGTCCGCGTCGAAGCGGCGAAGTAATCACGATCGGGCGGCGGCGGTGACCACCGAAACGCCGCCCATCGAATAGGGAAACGGGATCATGAAACTCAACCAGCTCTCGGATAATCAGGGCGCCCGCAAGACTCGTATTCGCGTCGGTCGCGGTATCGGTTCGGGCAAGGGCAAGACTGGCGGCCGTGGCGGCAAGGGTCAGACGGCGCGTTCCGGCGTTGCCATCAACGGTTTCGAAGGCGGCCAGATGCCGCTCTTCCGCCGCCTGCCGAAGAGGGGCTTCAACAACATTTTCCGTAACGATTACGTTGTGGTGAATGTCGGCACATTGCAGCAGGCCATCGAGGACAAGCGTCTCGATGCCGGCCAGCCGCTCAATGCCAAGGCCCTCAAGGAAGCCGGCGTGATCAATCGCGTGCGCGACGGTATCCGCCTCTTGAATAAGGGCGAACTGAAGAGCAAGTTAACAATTGAAGTTGCAGGCGCTTCCAAGGCCGCTATTGAAGCAGTGGAAAAGGCCGGTGGTTCGGTTGTTGTCAAGGCGCCGAAGGTTCCTGTCGAAAAGACTGCCAAGGCCTGAGTTGAAGCGTAGTTGAAAGGAACAGGGCGGTCATGGCCTCGGCGGCTGAACAGCTTGCGGCGAATATCAATTTCGGCGCTTTTGCGAAAGCGACCGAGCTCAAGAATCGGATCTGGTTCACGTTAGGCGCGCTCGTCGTTGCCCGGGTCGGAGCCTATATCCCCCTGCCGGGCATTGACTCCCAGGCTTTCGCCCAGTTTTTCGCCCAGCATTCCGGTGGTGTGCTGGGGATGGTCGATATGTTCGCCGGCGGCGCTATCAGCCGCATGACGATCTTCGCCCTCGGCATCATGCCGTATATCTCCGCCTCCATCATCATGCAGCTCCTGACCTCGGTTTCGCCGCAGTTGGAAGCGCTGAAGAAGGAAGGCGAGAGTGGGCGGAAGAAGATCAACCAATATACCCGCTGGGGTACCGTGCTGTTGGCGGCGGTACAGGCGATTGCGCTGGCGAAAGGTGTGGCAACGATGACGAGCGGCAGCGGGCCGGTCGTCAACAATCCTGACATCTTCTTTTACATCGCCACGGTCAGTTCGCTTTGCGCCGGCACCATGTTCCTCATGTGGCTCGGCGAGCAGATCACGTCGCGCGGCATCGGCAACGGCATCTCGCTGATCATTTTCGCCGGCATTGTCGCCCGGCTTCCGACCGCGCTCGGCCAGATGTTCGAACAGCTGCGAACCGGTTCGATCAGCCCCGTCTTTGTGCTGCTGGTGCTCGTTCTGGCGATTGCCGTCATTACGTTCATCGTCTTTTTCGAACGTGCCCAGCGCCGCTTGATCATCCAATACCCCAAGCGCCAACAGGGGAATAAGATGTATGGCGGCGAGAACTCGCATCTGCCGCTCAAGCTCAATACCTCGGGCGTGATTCCGCCGATCTTCGCATCTTCGCTTCTGTTGATGCCGCTGACGATTGCCGGTTTTTCGGGAACAGCGGGCCCGGCCGGCGGCGGCCTGTTCAATACGATCATGCAGGATATGCTGCTTTATATCGGCCATGGGAAGCCGCTCTATATTGCGCTTTACATCGGCTTGATCGTGTTTTTTGCGTTTTTCTATACCGCAATCGTTTTCAACCCGGAAGAGACGGCCGACAATCTGAAGAAATATGGCGGCTTCATACCGGGCATCCGGCCGGGTAAGAATACCGCCGAGTATCTGGACTATGTCGCGACGCGTCTAACGGTTCTTGGTGCGGCGTATCTTTGCTTCGTCTGCGTTCTGCCGGAGATCCTGATCGCCAATTATGCCATCCCGTTCTATTTCGGCGGCACCAGTTTGCTGATCGTCGTCTCGGTGACCATGGATACAGTGGCGCAGATTCATTCGCATCTGCTGGCGCATCAGTATGAGGGGCTCATCAAGAAGGCGAAGCTGAAAGGACGTCGGGGGTGAATCTAATACTGCTGGGCCCGCCTGGTGCGGGCAAGGGGACGCAGGCTAAACGTTTATATGACCGGCATAAGCTGGTTCAGTTGTCGACCGGCGATATGCTGCGGGCCGAAGTCGCCTCCGGCAGCGCTCTTGGTCAGCAAGCGAAGAAGGTGATGGAGGCCGGGCAATTGATGCCTGACGCCATTATCGTCGATATGATTTCCAAGCGCATCGAGGCGGCGGATTGCCGCAATGGTTTCGTGCTGGATGGCTTCCCCCGTACGGAGGGCCAGGCCATAGCGCTCGATAAGATGCTGAGCGAAAAGGGCGGTCGCATCGACGCCGTGATAGAACTCGCGGTCGATGAGGGTGCCTTGGTGGAACGGATTTCTGGACGCTTTGCCTGCGCCAAATGCGGTGCCGGCTATCATGACAAGTTCCAGCGTCCGAAGAAGGATGGCGTTTGCGATGTTTGCGGCAGTACGGAGTTTGTCCGCCGCAAGGACGACAACGCCGAGACAGTGAAGGCCAGGCTGGTTGCCTATCGCGAGCAAACCGCCCCGATTCTGCCCTATTACCGGGCTAAGGGGTTGCTCCATCAGGTGGACGGTATGGCCGATTTGGATGACGTAACGACGGCGATCGACGCCGTGCTGGCGATGGTCCGGAAATAACCCTTTGGTTTCATTCGAAAATTTCGGCGCTTTGGCGATGGGATAGACGATTGACGGGGGCGCGAATCTGCATATAATGCGCGCCTCTCGACCACCTTGGGTGCCCGGGCCGTTATGGCACGCCCAGATCCGTGTAAAGTGAGGAGACTGATCAGTGGCTCGTATTGCTGGCGTCAATATTCCGACGCAAAAGCGAGTGATTATCGCTTTGACCTATATTCACGGCATTGGCCCGGTGAAGGCTAAGGAGATTTGCAGCAAGGTCGGCATCCCTGCCGAACGCCGCGTCAACCAGCTTTCGGACGCCGATGTTGTCCGCATCCGCGAAGTGATCGATCACGATTATCGCGTGGAAGGCGATCTGCGCCGCGAAGTTGCCATGAACATCAAACGTTTGATGGATCTCGGCTGCTATCGTGGCTTGCGTCACCGCAAGGGCCTGCCTGTCCGCGGCCAGCGCACGCATACCAACGCGCGCACGCGCAAGGGCCCGGCGAAGGCGATCGCCGGCAAGAAGAAGTAATCTCCGGTCGCCGCACCGGCCGGTACAGGAACGGAATCAGATATGGCCAAGGCTCCAGCTAATGCCCAGCGCGTTCGTCGTCGCGAACGCAAGAACATCACCTCCGGCATCGCTCATGTGAATGCCAGCTTCAACAATACCATGATCACCATTACGGATGATCAGGGCAACACTGTCGCTTGGTCCTCGGCCGGTGCGCAGGGCTTCAAGGGGTCGCGCAAATCGACGCCTTATGCCGCCCAGGTTGCCGCCGACAATGCTGCCAAGAAGGCGTCGGAACATGGTGTGAAGATGCTCGAAGTTGAGGTGAAGGGACCGGGTGCCGGTCGGGAATCGGCCTTGCGCGCCCTGCAAGCCGCGGGCTTCACCATCACGTCGATCCGTGACGTGACGCCGATTCCGCATAATGGCTGCCGGCCGCCGAAGCGGCGTCGTGTCTGATATAGGTTCTGCCGGCCCCCACAGCGGGGCCGGCCCTCTATAGCGGCCATCAGCGGGGTTCAAGCCCCGCGATTTACATATTGGGTTGGCCGTAAATTTATTCGAGGCGAGAGCGATTGGATGGCTGCTCGCCGTTTTGCATGAGGAAGATCGCTGTGATTCAGAAGAATTGGACCGAGTTGATTAAGTCGAACAAGAAGATCGACGCGGGCGCCGATGCCAAGCGTTCGGCGACGATCGTTGCCGAGCCGCTGGAGCGCGGCTTCGCGTTGACCTTGGGCAATGCGCTGCGCCGCGTGCTGCTGTCATCGCTGCAGGGAGCAGCCGTGACTGCTGTGCATATCGATGGCGTGCTGCATGAATTCTCGTCGATTCCCGGTGTGCGCGAAGATGTCACCGACATCATCCTGAACATCAAGACCGTCGCTTTGCGCATGGGCGGCGACGGGCCGAAGCGGATGCGGCTGAAGGCCCAGGGCCCGGGCGAAGTGAAGGCAGGTCAGATCGAGACCGGCCATGACATCGAGATCCTCAATCCGGATCTCGTGCTCTGCACGCTCGATCAGGGCGCCAATCTCTCGATGGAATTCACCGTCGAAAGCGGCAAGGGCTATGTCCCGGCTTCGCAGAACCGCCCGGAAGATGCGCCGATCGGCCTGATCCCCGTGGATGCGATTTTCAGCCCGGTGCGCAAGGTCTCCTACAAGGTCGATAACAGCCGCGTCGGTCAAGTCACCGACTATGACAAGCTGTCGATGCAGATCGAGACCAACGGCGCCGTCTCGCCGGAAGACGCCGCGGCGATCGCTGCCCGCATCCTTCAGGACCAGCTGCAGCTCTTCATCAATTTCGAAGAGCCCTCGGCCGCGACCGAAGAATCGAAAGCGGTGGAACCGCCGTTCAACAAGAATTTGCTGCGCAAGGTCGACGAGCTGGAGCTCTCGGTCCGGTCGGCGAATTGCCTGAAGAACGACAACATCGTCTATATCGGCGATCTGGTGCAGAAGACCGAAGCGGAAATGCTCCGCACGCCGAATTTCGGCCGCAAGTCGCTGAACGAGATCAAGGAAGTGCTGGCACAAATGGGTCTCCATCTCGGTATGGAAATCCCCAATTGGCCGCCGGAAAATATCGAAGAGATGGCGAAGCGGCTCGACGAGCCGTATTGAGCCGACTGAGAGTTGCGTAGGATTGGGCCATGGTGGCCCAACCTGCCGTACATGGCGCCGGCTACTGTTCGTCAGTGACCGGGGACCGCGGCGGTGGGATGTGTGATCGGTTTCGCGATTGCCGCGTGCAAGCGAGGCCAGCGGAAAGAGGAGATGACAGATGCGTCACGGAGTAAGCGGCCGTAAGCTGAATCGGACGAGCAGCCACCGTAAGGCGATGTTCAATAATTTGGCGCACGCGCTTGTGAAGCACGAGCAGATCAAGACGACGCTTCCAAAGGCGAAAGATCTGCGTCCGATCGTGGAAAAGCTGGTGACGCTGGGCAAGCGCGGGGGCCTGCATGCCCGCCGTCAGATCCTGGCGTCGCTGAAGGATGAGAAGATGGCTGAGAAGCTGCTGACCGTCCTGGCCGAACGCTATAAGACGCGTAACGGCGGCTATACCCGCGTGCTGAAGGCGGGCTTCCGCTACGGCGATATGGCGCCGATGGCGGTGATCGAGTTCGTCGATCGCGATCCGGCGGCCAAGGGCCTGGATTCCGGTCCGGTCCAGAATGCTGAGGCGGAAGAGGGTGTGGCTGCCGAGGCGTAAAGCCAAGTCATCCGCATCGATGAAATCAGGTGAAAGGGCAGCCTTGCGGCTGCCCTTTTGCTATTATCCACATCGATCACTATATGCATCCTGGGCGGTTGGAAGTTCATCGCCGCTCGGGCTTGTCGCATGCTCCATCTAGGCGGATCATGCTTTAACTTGCAGGAGTCGATAGCGAAGATGTTGCGCCGAATACTGTTTCTGCTGATCGTGACCGGGTTTGGCAGCATTGGTCCGGCCATATCCGGATCGGCTGACGATGCCGTGCCGACATCGCGCGAGCAGGTCCAGCTGAGCTTTGCGCCGGTGGTCAAGAAAGTCTCTCCGGCGGTGGTCAATATCTATACCCGCAAGGTGGTGCAGGAACAGGCGACCTCGCCGTTTTTCAACGACCCTTTCTTCCGGCAGTTTTTCGGTGACCCGGCCGGTCCCGGTCAGACGCGCGAGCGGATTCAGAATTCGCTGGGGTCCGGCGTCGTGGTGCGGCCCGATGGTCTGGTGGTGACCAACAATCACGTTATTCAAGGTGCAGATCAGATAACGGTCGTGCTCAATGACGGCCGCGAATTTGAGGCCAAGCTGGTGGCTGCGGAAGAGCAGCTCGATCTCGCCCTACTGAAGCTGGATACCAAGGGCGAGAAGCTGCCGATCCTGGAATTGCGGGATTCGGACGAGCTGGAAGTCGGCGATCTCGTGCTCGCCATCGGCAATCCGTTCGGGGTCGGCCAGACGGTGACCAGCGGGATCATTTCCGGCCTGGCGCGCACGCGGATCGGGATCAGCGATTTCGGCTTTTTCATTCAGACCGATGCAGCGATCAATCCGGGCAATTCCGGCGGTGCCCTGGTCACGCTGGATGGCCGGGTTGCCGGCATCAATACCGCGATCTTTTCGAAGACCGGCGGCTCCGTCGGTATCGGCTTTGCCATTCCCAGCAACATGGTCAAGGCGATGATCGATGCCGAGGCCAATGGCGGCAAGCTGGTTCGTCCCTGGATCGGTGCTTCCGGTGAAACCCTGACGGCGGAGATCGCCAACAGCCTGGGGCTGGCGAAGCCCGGCGGTGTCGTCGTCAAGCAGATCTATCCCAATGGTCCCCTGGCCCGCGCCGGGGTGAAGCCGGGCGACGTCATCACGGCCATCAACAACAAGCCGATCGCCGATCCGGAAGGCCTGCGCTTTCGGCTGGCGACGCTGCAATTGGGCAAGCAGGCAACGTTGCAGGTATGGAGCCGAGGCGCGATGCGCGAAGCCCAGATCGATCTGATCGCAGCACCGGATACGCCTGCGCCCGATGAGCATCTTCTGGCGGGACGTCAACCGCTCTCCGGGGCTCTGGTGGCAAATCTGTCGCCGGCTTTGTCGGATCAGCTGTCGGTCAGCGCCTGGAGCGGTGTCGTCGTGACGAAGGTGAAGCGGGGCAGCTTTGCCGATCAGTTCAATCTGCGGCCCGGCGATGTCATCGTGAAACTGAATGACCACGACGTCGACAGCACGGAGGGATTGATGAAGTTGCTGGCGACCCCGGCGGATGAATGGTCGATCACCGTCAATCGCGGCGGCGAGGTCAAGACCTTTCGGGTCAACTGAGGCGCGGGGTTGATAGCGTGACCGGTCTCTTCGAGCAACAAGCCCCCCGACCGCTGGCGGATCGCCTGCGGCCGACCAAGCTTGAGGAGATCGTCGGCCAGCAGCATCTGATCGCGCCCGACGGCCCGATTGGTCGGATGATGGCCTCCGGCCATCTCTCCTCGATGATCCTCTGGGGGCCGCCGGGCTGCGGCAAGACCACCCTGGCGCGTTTGCTCGCCGAGGGCAGCGGCCTGCATTTCGAGATGCTGTCGGCGATCTTCAGCGGCGTCGCCGATCTGCGCAAGATCTTCGAAGCCGCGCGCCAGCGCCGCGTGATCGGCGAAGGGACGCTGCTTTTCATCGACGAGATTCACCGCTTCAACCGCAGCCAGCAGGACGGCTTTCTGCCCTATGTGGAAGACGGTACGGTCATCCTGGTCGGTGCGACCACGGAAAATCCCTCCTTCGAACTCAATGCCGCCTTGCTGTCACGATGTCAGGTATTTGTTCTTAATAGACTCGACCATGACGATCTCGTGCAGCTGATCCAGCGCGCCGAAGCCGATATGGACCAGAAGCTGCCTTTGACCGCTGACGCGCGGGAAGCGCTGATCGCCATGGCCGATGGCGACGGGCGTTATCTGTTGAATATGGCGGAGGAGCTGTTCCGTTTTCCGCCCGATACCGAACTCGACGTGGCGCAGCTCACCAAGGCGGTCAACCGCCGCGCGCCGCTTTATGACAAGGGTCAGGACGGGCACTACAACCTGATCAGCGCGCTGCATAAATCCCTTCGCGGCTCCGACACCGATGCCGCCCTCTACTGGTTCGGCCGCATGCTGGAGGGCGGTGAAGACCCGAAATATATCGTCCGCCGGCTGGTGCGGTTCGCGGTGGAAGATATCGGCCTCGCCGATCCGGCGGCGCTGACGCAAACCTTGGCGGCCTGGGATGCGTATGACCGGTTGGGCTCGCCCGAGGGCGAGCTGGCGATTGCCCAGGCTGTCATCTATCTGGGTACCGCACCGAAATCGAATGCCGCCTATCGCGCTTACAATGCCGTCAAACATGCGGCTCGTGAGACCGGTTCCCTGATGCCGCCGAAACATATTCTGAATGCCCCGACAAAGTTGATGAAACAACTCGGGTATAGCGACGGCTATCAGTACGATCACGATGATGCGGAAGGTTTTTCCGGTCAGAATTATTTCCCAGACGGGATGTCGCGCCAGCACTTCTACCAACCTGTGGAGCGCGGATTCGAACGTGACCTGCTCAAGCGCCTGGACTATTGGGAACGCCTGCGGCAACGCAAGCAAGGCGGCGATGATTGATTTCGGCATACCAGTATTGCGGCGCCAAAGCTCAGTCATAAACGGCTTCCACCTTGTCGCAGGGGAAAGCTGGCGCTAGGGTTTTCGCTTCATGTTCGTTGGTGAGCGGACTTGCTCGGAATTGAAACTGGGGACGGGTGTATCGGAATGCAGGATTATTTGTCGCCGGAACGTAACAGAGCGGCCCTTTTGACAATCGATGTGCAACGGGATTTCGTCTTGCCCACGGGCCCTGCGTCTAGTAGCGGGGCTGCCGTTGCCGTACCGCAGATCCAGCGCCTCGTACGGGCTTTTCGCGCAGCCAATGCGCCGATTGTCCACGCGACACGGCTTTATCGCTGCGATGGCTCGAATGTCGATCTTTGCCATCGGGCCTCGATCGAGGCGGGCGCCCGCATCGCCATGCCGGGCGCGCTCGGCGCCGAATTGATCGATGAGGTGAAGCCGGAGAATGCGCTGCGCCTGCAACCTGATCTGTTGCTGGGCGGCAAGCTGCAGGAAGTCGGCAGTAATGAATGGATCTGTTACAAGCCGCGTTTATCCGCCTTCTTCCAGACACCGATCGAAAATCATCTGAAATCCTTGGGCATCACGACGATCGTCATCTGCGGGATCGATTTTCCGGCCTCGCCGCGATCCACCGTTTATGCCGCCAGCAATCGAGATTTCCGCATCCTGTTGGCGACCGATGCCATTTCCTGTGCGACCGATGCCGGTCTCGATGAATTGGCCGCGATCGGCGTTTATCTGATGGGCACCGAGCAGCTTCTCGACTGGCTTAGCCGCAGCCGCGCGGCGGCCTGATCCATCGATCATATGACCGGAGTCACGCAGATTGAAGTTGCCGCCGAGGATGGCGAGCAGCGCCTGGACCGTTGGTTCAAGCGACGTTATCCCGCCATCGGCCATGGCCGGCTGGAGAAGCTGCTGCGCACCGGCCAGGTCAGGGTGGACGGCAAGCGGGCCAAGGCCAGCGACCGGTTGAGTGTCGGTCAGATCGTCCGCGTGCCGCCGCTGGGAGATGCTGCGACGGACCAGGACAACGATAGCGGCGCACCACAGGCACCGCGCCGCCCGGCCGGTGTTTCGGAACGCGACGCCAGGCAATTGCGCGAGGCGGTCCTCTATCGTGATGACGACGTGATCGTCATCAACAAGCCGGCCGGCCTGGCCGTGCAGGGCGGCACCGGCCTCAACCGCAATCTCGATGACATGCTGGCTGCTTTGCAATTCGAGGCGAGCGAAAAGCCGCGGCTCGTGCACCGGCTTGACCGCGACACCAGCGGTGTTCTGGTCCTGGCGCGCTCCGTGCAGGCGGCCCGGCATCTGGCGGAGGCATTCCGCCACAAGGATGCGAAGAAGATCTATTGGGCGGTGACGGTCGGCGCACCGAAGATGTCGCGCGGCAAGATCGATGCGGCGCTGATGAAGCAAGGCGGTCAGGGCCGCGAGCGCGTCCAGATCGATGACGACGGCAAACGAGCCGTCACCTATTTCACCGTGCTGGACCGGGCCGGCACCAAGGCAGCCTGGCTTGCCTTGATGCCGATGACCGGCCGCACCCATCAGCTCCGCGCGCATTGTCTGGCGCTTGGCACACCAATCCTCGGTGATGGCAAATATGCCGGCGCCGGCGCCTTCATTGCCCGTGAGGCGGTGCCCCGCCAGTTGCATCTGCATGCCAGGCGCCTGATCCTGCCGCATCCGCGGCGCGGCGTGATCGATGTGACGGCGCCGCTGCCGGCGCATATGCGCGAGACACAGCAATTTTTCGGATTTGCCGATAGTTTCGACGAAGATCCCTTCACGGATCTCGATGCCTGAGGTTTCGATGCCTGAGGTCGATGCGGCGCTGCTGCGGCAGCTCGGCCGGTTCCGGCTGATCGTGTTCGACTGCGACGGCACATTGGTCGACAGCCAGCACAATATCATCGCCTCGGTCCGGCGCGTTTTCGAGAGCATCGATCTGCCGCCGCCGCCGGATGATCTGATCCGGCGCCAGGTCGGGCTGCCGGTCGATGCCGCCATCGCCCGCATGCTGCCGGAAGCGGGTGACGCCGTGCATCAGCGCCTGGCCGCGGCCTTCATCGCCTTGAAGGCTAAATTACAGGCGGAAAAGAAGCTGGATGAACCGCTCTATGCCGGTATACGTGAATTGATCGAGGCCTTGCAGCATCCTGAGTTGTTCCTGGGGATCGCCACCGGTAAAGGACGCGCGGGCCTTGATTACACATTACAAATGAACGGCCTTAGTGATAGGTTTCATACGCTGCAGACAGGCGATCGCTGCCGCGGCAAGCCGCATCCGGAAATGATGCTCCGAGCCGTCGCGGAGGTTGGTTTGAGCCCGGCCGAAGCTGTGATGATCGGCGATACCAGCTTCGACATCGAAATGGCGCGGTCCGCCGGCGCAACGGCAATCGGCGTCACCTGGGGCTACCACGACAGGCAGGATTTGGGGCAGGCCGGGGCCCATGCGGTGATCGAGCATCCATCCCAGCTCCTGGACTTGCTATCCCGGCTTTAAGCGGGCTAACAATCGTTCAAATTCTGCCGGATATGGCGTGGAGATTGTCCGCCAGCGGCGATACCGTTAGAATCCGGCGGCAATCCTGGGAGTCACCTTGCCCATGCGTTTTAAGACGTTCTTGACCGCTCTCGTCCTGTTGCTGGTCGGCCTGGCTGCCGTCGCGGTCGCGGTCGTCAATTCGATCGATTTCAATGCCTATAAGGATCTCGTTGCCCAGCAGGTGAAGGTGGTGCTGGGGCGCGACCTGGTCATTGCCGGGGATGTCACTGTGTCGATCGGTTTGACGCCACATCTATCGGCCAGGCAGGTGACGTTGCGCAATGCGTCCTGGAGCGACCAGCCGCAGATGATCGCACTGGACCGTGTCGATGCCGATATCGAGCTGTTCCCCTTGCTGTTCGAACAGATCCGGCTGCGCAATGTCACCCTGTCGGGCGGTCAGATTCTACTGGAACGAAACAAGGACGGTGTCGGCAACTGGGCGTTCGATACCGCCGCCGGAAATGCCGGCGGAGGAAGTGCCGTCGGCGCACCCTTGCCGCAGCTCGACAAATTCGCCGTCGAGAATTTCAAGCTGCGCTATCAAGATCCGACACATCGACACGATGTCGATCTGCAGGTGCAAAAGTTCACGGCCAGGGATTCGGCATCCGGCGGGCCCGTATCCTGGGCACTGGAGGGCACGCTGAACAAGGTGCCGGTCGATCTCAAGGGGACCATCGGCACGATGGCTCAATTCGTCACCGGCCCGTTGCCCATCGATCTGCGCGGCACCCTTGCCGACATCAACGTGCAATTTGGCGGGACGATCCGCAATGCCGGAACGTTGAAGGGGCTCGATCTCGATCTGCAAATGAGTGGCAGCAACGCCGCAAAGCTCAATCCATTGTTGAATACGGCCATGCCGGACACCGCGGCCTTCAACCTGGTTGGACATGTAAGCGATCCGGATAACGGCTATCGGCTGGACCGGCTGCAATTGACGATCGGCAGCAGCTATATCTCGGGACTGGCCGTTATTTTCACCGATCGGCAACCGACGCTGTTGCGGGCGCAGGTGACCGCGGATCGGGTGGATCTGGTCGATTTCGGTTTTTCGGCGCCTGCTGCCGATTCCAAGCCAGCCGATGCCGATGCTCAGGCTAAAGCCCAGGCTGGCGGCAATCGCATTTTCTCCGATACGCCGTGGCCGATCGGTTTCCTCACGTCATTCGATGCCGATATCGCGCTGACGCTGCAGGACTTGCGGCGCGGGGCGCCGATCCTGACCAACGGCAAATTGGGATTGTCGCTTCAGGGCGGCGTTCTGACCGTGAAGTCGCTGAAAGCGGTGATCGATGACGGTAAGATCTCCGCCACCGGCACGCTGCGCGCTGCGGACGACAAGCCGTCGCTTGATATCAATCTCACCGCCGATCATGTCGGATCGGCGCCGTTGCTGGCTGCCGCTGGTCTGTCCGATGTCTTGTCGACCGGCGGTGTCGACCTGGATCTCGCCGTCACCGGCCCGGCGCGCTCCACACATGATATGATGGCGGGGCTTTCCGGCAATATGCGGTTCGCCACCGGCAGCGGGACCTTGCGCAACAGTTTTGCCCGCTTGATCCTGGCGGATGTGACGAAGCTCATATCGGTCGGCGGCAGTGCGGATGCGACGCATGTGAGCTGCCTGGCCGGGCGTTTCGATATTGATGGCGGCAAGGCGAAGACGGCGGGGCTCGTCATGGATACGCCGGGTGCGGCCCTGGTCGGAACGGGAACGATCGATCTCGGTGCCGAAAATATTCAGATGCGGGTGGATTCGAAGTCGAAGCAAATCAGCCTCGCTGCTCTTGCGGTACCGATGCTGGTGACGGGGCCGCTGCGCCATCCGACGGTCACGCCTGATACCATGGGGGCGATCGGCAATACCGCGAATTTCGTCACCGGCACCGTCAACAAAGCGACGCTTGGAATGCTCTCCACGCTGACGGGACTCGGTGCTCAGCAGTCGCTTGGCGGCAATCCTTGTGCGACGCTTACCAGTGTCGGCAGCAAGCAGGATTCGCCCGGCCAAAAGATCAAGCAGGGCGTGGATGCCGTCGGTACCGGCGCCAAAGAGGTGGTCAAGGGTGTCGGCGAAGGCGCCGGCACTGTAAGCCGCGATGTGGGCAACAGCATCAATCGGGGCGTCAACAGCCTGTTCGGGAATTGAAGGAAGCGTGCGTCGATGAAGGATGTACCACGTCGCTTCTATCGCGACGTCGCCATGCGGCAATCGGCTGAGGGGTGGGAGGTGACGCTGGACGGCAAGCTGTTGCGATCGCCGGCAAAGGCGCCGCTGCTCTTGCCGAATGAAGCCCTCGCTTCGGTGATCCGGGCGGAATGGGACGCGCAGGAAGATCGCATTCAACCGCAATCCATGCCGATGATGCAGTTTGCGAGCACGGCGGTCGATCGTGTCATGCCCAATCGTGCCAAGATCGTTGAGGACATTGCCGCCTATGGCGGCAGCGATTTGATTTGTTATCGCGCCGGGGGACCGGAGGCGCTGGTGCAGCGTCAGCAGGAGCATTGGCAACCGCTGGTGGATTGGGCCAATAGCCGCTTCGATGTCGCCCTGCGGACGACGACCGGCATCATGGCGGTCGAACAATCGGCGCATAGCCTCAGGACCTTGGCTCGGGCGGTGGATCTGCTGGATCCCTGGCGCCTGACGGCGATTGCCGGTGTGACGACGGTTGCCGGTTCTCTGGTCATTGCCCTGGCTTTGCTTGAAGGGCGCCTCACGCCGGAAGCCGCCATCGCGGCGGCGCAGCTCGATGAGATTTTCCAGGCCGAACGCTGGGGCGAGGACGCGGAAGCCGTGGCACGACGCCATAGCCAGGCGCAGGATATCATCGAGGCTGCCCGCTTCCTGGCATTGCTGCCGCCGGATCGTCGCGATGATTGGAAGGCCTTGGAGGGGAGAGCTGGATAACGGGCTCAAAGACATTGCCTCGGGGGATGCCGATATCTTCGTCGCCTGAGGGTATCTGGCTGTTAGCGCAACCAGCATTGTGCTTTGGTCTGATATGCTCAGCTTACTGATTTGACAGCGTTTTCTGTATCTTCTCTGGCCGGTTGCTTCGTGCTATTGCAGCCTCTCGCGACTGTAACATGACAAAACGGCAATCTGCCGGCCGGTCTCAAGACGCAGTATTTGGAAAGCGGGATGGTGGCGACATGCAGGATATCCTGAGGCAATTGGAAGACATGCGGGCCGCGGCCAGGGCCGGTGGCGGTCAACGGCGTGTCGACGCACAACACGCCAAGGGACGCCTGACCGCCCGCGAACGCATCGAATTGCTGCTCGACCCCGATTCCTTTGAAGAATGGGACATGTTCGTCGAGCATCGCTGCTCGGATTTCGGGATGGCCGACAACAAGATACCGGGCGATGGGGTGGTGACCGGCTACGGTACGGTCAATGGACGTCTGGTCTTTGTCTTCAGCCAGGATTTCACGGTTTTCGGTGGGGCGCTGTCGGAAGCCCATGCCGAAAAAATCTGCAAGGTGATGGATCAGGCGGTAAGGGTCGGGGCGCCGGTCATCGGGCTCAACGATTCCGGCGGTGCCCGTATCCAGGAAGGCGTCGCCTCGCTCGCCGGTTATGCCGAAGTGTTCCAGCGCAACATCACCGCTTCCGGCGTGGTGCCGCAGATCTCGCTGGTGATGGGACCCTGTGCCGGCGGTGCGGTCTATTCGCCAGCCATGACGGATTTCATCTTCATGGTGAAGGATTCGTCTTACATGTTCGTCACCGGGCCGGATGTGGTCAAGACGGTGACCCATGAAACGGTCACGTTCGAGGAACTGGGCGGCGCGCAGACTCACAGCCAGAAATCCGGCGTCGCCGACCTTGCCTTTGAAAACGATGTCGAAGCGCTGCTGCAGCTGCGCCGCTTCATCGATTTTCTGCCCTCGTCGAATCGCGAGAAAGCGCCGCTGCGCGAAACGCCGGATCCGGTCGATCGCGACGAACCGTCGCTGGACACGTTGATTCCGGCCAATGCCAACAAGCCCTATGACATGCGGGAACTGATCCGCAAGGTTGCCGATGAAAGCGATTTCTTCGAAGTCCAGCCGGAATTTGCAAAGAACATCCTGACCGGCTTCGCCCGGCTGGGCGGCGAGACCGTCGGTATCGTCGCCAATCAGCCGATGGTGCTGGCCGGCTGCCTGGATATCGACAGCAGCCGCAAGGCGGCACGCTTCGTGCGCTTCTGCGATTGCTTCAATATCCCGATCATCACCTTCGTCGACGTGCCGGGATTTCTGCCAGGAACGGCGCAGGAATTTGGCGGCATCATCAAGCACGGCGCCAAGCTGCTCTTCGCCTATGGTGAAGCGACGGTGCCGAAAATCACCGTCATCACCCGCAAGGCCTATGGCGGGGCCTATGACGTGATGAGCTCCAAGCATTTGCGGGGTGACGTCAATTTTGCCTGGCCCTCGGCCGAAATCGCGGTGATGGGTCCGAAAGGCGCGGTGGAAATCATCTTCCGGGCGGATATCGGCGATAAGGACAAGATCGCGGCCCGCACCGAAGAGTATCGCCGGAAATTCGCCAATCCCTTCGTTGCTGGCGCGCGTGGTTTCATCGATGACGTGATCATGCCGCATTCCACCCGTAAGCGACTCTGCCGATCCCTCGCCATGTTGCGGGACAAGCAGTTGAGCAATCCCTGGAAAAAGCACGACAACATTCCGCTGTGATGCGAACGAGCCCGGATCGGTATTGCCGGAAAAGCTGCGTCGGGGAATTGCCGAAGGAAAGCGCGTAACATGTTCAAAAAGATTCTGATTGCCAATCGCGGGGAGATCGCCTGCCGGGTCATCCGGACGGCGCGCGCCATGGGCATCAAGACGGTTGCGGTCTATTCCGATGCCGACGCCGATGCCTTGCATGTGCGTGAGGCGAATGAAGCGGTTCACATCGGCGCGGCACCGGCGGCACAAAGTTATCTGCTGATCGATCGCATCGTTGAAGCCTGCATCAAAACCGGCGCCGAGGCGGTACATCCGGGTTATGGCTTCTTGTCGGAGAACATGAAATTCGCCGAAGCCTTGAAGCGGGCCGGCATCACTTTTATCGGCCCAGATCCGCATGCGATCCATGCGATGGGCGACAAGATCGAATCGAAGAAGCTTGCGCAGGAAGCGGGCGTCAGCACGGTGCCGGGCTATCTTGGCGTCATCAGGGATGCCGAGGAGGCGGTCAAGATCGCCAGGGAAATCGGCTATCCCGTGATGATCAAGGCTTCGGCCGGCGGCGGCGGCAAGGGCATGCGCATCGCGCATAACGATCAGGAAACCCGGGACGGATTCCGTTCGGCCACCAGTGAGGCTAAATCCAGTTTCGCGGATGATCGGGTTTTCGTCGAGAAATTCATCCAGGATCCGCGCCATATCGAAATTCAGATCCTGGCCGATGGCCACGGCAACTGCCTCTATCTCGGCGAAAGGGAATGCTCGATCCAGCGGCGCCATCAGAAGGTGATCGAAGAAGCGCCGAGCCCGTTCCTCGACGAGAAGACCCGGGCGGCCATGGGCGAACAGGCCGTGGCCTTGGCCAAGGCGGTGCAATACAAATCCGCCGGCACGGTGGAATTCATCGTCGATGGCAAGCGCAATTTCTATTTTCTCGAGATGAACACCAGATTGCAGGTCGAACATCCGGTCACCGAGATGGTGACGGGCCTCGACCTCGTCGAACAGATGATCCGCGTCGCTGCCGGCGAAAGGCTGCCGCTGAAGCAATCCGAGGTGAAGCTGCGGGGCTGGGCGATCGAAGCGCGCGTCTATGCCGAAGATCCTCTGCGTAACTTTCTACCCTCCACCGGCCGGCTGGTGCGATACCGTGAACCGTCCATCGGACCGGTGGTGCGGGTCGATAGCGGTGTCTATGAGGGCGCCGAGATCAGCATGTTCTACGATCCGATGATTGCGAAGCTTGTTACCTATGGCGAAGATCGCGGCACGGCCATCGCTGCCATGCGTGAAGCACTCGATTCTTTCTATATCCGCGGCCTCAGCCACAATATCGGCTTCTTGTCCGCTTTGATGGCGCATCCCCGGTTTGAGGCCGGGCGCCTGACCACCGGCTTCATCGCCGAGGAATTTCCCGACGGCTTCCATGGGGTGGAACTGAGCGAAGCGGAGCGGGGGGATCTCATCGCCGTGGCGGCGATCGTGCATCAGAACTTTGCCCGCCGGGCCGCCGGCGGAAAGCCGCATTTTCGGACCCGTGCCTCGGCCGGCAACGGCCATTGGGTGGTCAAGCTCGGCAAGGAAAAACATCAGATCAGCATCGTCGAAACCGCCTCGGGCCATGCCGTGATCGATGGCCGGAAAAGCTGCGAGGTGATCAGCGCCTGGCGTCTCGATGAGAATCTGTTCCAGGGCCGCATCGACGGACGCTCTGTCACCGTGCAGGTCGAGCGTGACGGGATCGGCTATCGCATGACCTATGCGGGCGCTCAACTGATGGTCCTGGTGCTGTTGCCGCGGGCCGCAGCCCTGGCCGAATACATGCTTGAAAAGACACCGCCGGACATGTCGAAATATCTGCTCTCACCCATGCCGGGGCTGCTGGTATCGCTGGCGGTGCAGGCGGGTCAGGATGTAAAGGCCGGTCAGGAACTGGCCGTGGTCGAGGCGATGAAAATGGAAAACCTGCTGCGGGCCGAACGTGACGGCAAAGTGTCGAACCTGCATGCCAAGCCGGGCGACAGCCTGGCGGTCGATCAGATCATCATGGAGTTCGCGTGATGAGCGATCCGGCGACCTCGCCGTTGCCGACCGGCCACAAAGCCGAGCGCGTCCGCATCATCGGTCGGGTCCAGGGCGTGTGGTACCGCGCCTGGACGGTGGAAGAGGCGGAATCGCGCGATCTCGGCGGCTGGGTGCGCAATCGCCGGGACGGCAGTGTCGAAGCCTTGTTCGTCGGTCCGACGGAAAAGGTCGATGACATGATCGCCGCCTGCCATCGCGGTCCCGAACATGCGCGCGTGGAATCAGTTACCCGCGAACCGGCCCAGGGCATTGCCGGCGACGGCTTCCGCCAATTGCCGGATGTCTGACGTCGAAACGCATGATTTCGGCGGCAGCCGCTAGGCTTCAAACACTTCCGCGAACGTTTCTTTCAGCACCATATCCACTTCCGGCAGCGAAATGATGTGGCCGAGTTTGGCGAAGGAGGTGACACCCAGCGGCTGGCTGTCGGTTTCCCGGATGCCGCAGGGCACGATGCCGCCGAAATGGCTGAGATCGGGATCCACGTTGATGGCGATGCCGTGATAGGTGATCCAGCGCCGCACACGGACGCCGATCGCGGCGATCTTATCCTCACGCTTGCCGTCGGCGACCCAGATGCCGACCCGGCCCTCGCGCCTCTCGCCACGGATGTTGAAACGGCCCAGGCTGCGGATCACCCATTCCTCAAGATCGTGGACGTAGCGCCGCAGATCCTGCCCGCGTGATCTGAGATCCAGCATCACATAGGCCACGCGCTGCCCGGGACCATGATAGGTGTATTGGCCGCCCCGGCCGGTGGCATAGACGGGGAAACGTTCCGGTGCCAGCAGGTCGCCGCTGCGGGCGCTGGTGCCGGCCGTATAAAGGGGTGGGTGTTCCACCAGCCAGACCAGTTCAGCGGCATCGCCGGCGGCGATGCCGGCCACTCTGGCCTCCATTTCCGCCACGGCCTCCGGATAAGGCACCAGATCGTCGGAAATCCGCCATTCCACCGCCCGATTATCCACGGTTAATCGCCTTCCTGTCATGCCGGCATGCTTTCGTCCTTGATCACCCTGTGGCGATTTGCTATTCCCCCGGACCGGGCCATGGCAAGTCCTACTTGCCGCTTCCAAGGGCCCGGTCTGATGCCATGTCTTGCGGTCGTGGCGGAATTGGTAGACGCGCAGCGTTGAGGTCGCTGTGGGGCAACCCGTGGAAGTTCGAGTCTTCTCGACCGCACCATCATCAGACCGCCGGCCATCAGACCACTGGCCAGCAGGCCTGCCGGCCCGATAAATTCGCCATAATTGCCGGTAACTTTCTGAAAAATTAGACAGATTTTATTAACCTTACTCTAGCGCCGACGGTTCGAGCAGCTATAATCCGCGCCGGATTCACGCAATTTCTCGACGCTAGGGGGAATGAATGGCGGATGAAAGCCTGAGGGCCGCGGCGCTGGAATATCACCGGCAGCCGAAACCGGGCAAGCTGGCCATCATGGCGACCAAGCCCCTGGCCAATCAGCGCGATTTGGCCTTGGCCTATTCGCCCGGCGTTGCCGCCGCTTGCGAAGAGATCGTGGCCGATCCGGGCGCTGCCGCCGAAATGACAGGCCGCAGCAATCTGGTGGCCGTGGTGACCAACGGCACCGCGGTTCTTGGCCTCGGCTCGATCGGGCCGCTTGCCGCGAAGCCGGTGATGGAGGGCAAGGCAGTGCTCTTCAAGAAATTCGCCGATATCGATGTCTTCGATATCGAGGTCAACGAGACCGATCCCGACAAATTCGTCGATATCGTCGCCGCCCTGGAGCCCACCTTCGGCGGCATCAATCTGGAAGACATCAAGGCGCCGGAATGCTTCGAAATCGAGAAGAAGCTGAAAGCGCGGATGAAGATTCCGGTGATGCATGACGACCAGCATGGCACCGCGATCATCGTCTCCGCCGCTTTGCTGAACGGCCTCACGGTGGTGGGTAAGAAACTGAGCGAGGTCAAGCTGGTGGCATCCGGTGCCGGTGCCGCCGCGCTGGCCTGCCTGGATCTGCTGGTCGAGCTCGGCATGTCGATCGACAATATCATCGTGACCGACGTGGCGGGCGTCGTCTATGAGGGCCGCAAGGAACTGATGGATCCGCGCAAGGCGCGCTATGCCAAGAAGACCAATGCACGCAGCCTCGGCGATGTGATCAAGGATGCGGATATCTTCCTTGGCCTGTCGGCGCCGCGCGTCCTGACGCAGGATATGGTGGCAAGCATGGGCCAGCGTCCCCTGGTCTTCGCGTTGGCAAATCCGACGCCGGAAATCATGCCGGAAGAGGTGAAGGCGGTGCGGCCCGACGCGGTGATCGCCACAGGGCGCTCAGACTATGCGAACCAGGTCAATAACGTCCTCTGCTTCCCCTTCATCTTCCGCGGCGCGCTGGATGTGGGGGCGACGGCGATCAACGAAGCGATGAAAGTCGCCTGCGTCAAGGCAATCGCCGATCTCGCCCGGGCCGAAAGTTCGGATATCGTCGCCAATGCCTATGCCGAACAGGAATTGCAGTTCGGGCCGGAATATCTGATCCCCAAGCCCTTCGACCCGCGCCTGATCGTCGAAATCGCGCCCGCCGTCGCCAAAGCGGCGATGGAGAGCGGGGTCGCGACCCGGCCGATCACCGATTGGGAAGCCTATCGCGAGAAGCTCTCGCAATTCGTCTTCCGCTCCGGCCTGGTGATGAAGCCGATCTTCGATCGCGCCCGCCGCGATTCGCGCCGAGTCGTTTATGCCGAAGGCGAGGAAGAGCGCGTCTTGCGAGCGGTGCAGACTGTCCTCGATGAACATATCGTCCAGCCGATCCTGATTGGCCGGCGAACCGTCGTCGAGAGCCGGATCGAAAAGCTCGGTTTGCGCCTGCGTCTCGGCGAGAATGTCGAATTATGCGATCCGGAAGACGATCCGCGCTATCACGACTATTGGACTTACTATCATAAGCTGACAGAGCGTAAGGGCATCACGCCGGACGACGCGCGGACCATCGTGCGGACCCGTAACACGGTGATCGGTTCCCTGATGGTCAAGCGGGGCGAGGCGGAAGCGTTGATCTGCGGCACCGTCGGCCGCTTCCATCGTCATCTGGAACATGTAAACGACATCATCGGGCGTGCGGGCGGCGTGCGGAATTATGCGACGATGACAGCCTTGGTTCTGCAGAGCGGGACGTTCTTCATCTCCGACACGGAAGTGACGCCCGATCCGACGGCGGAAGACATTGCCGAGACGACCCTGCTATCTGCAGAAATGATCCGTCGTTTCGGACTTGCGCCCAAGGCCGCGCTGTTATCGCACTCAAATTTCGGTGGGACCAATTCGGATAGTGCGCGCAAGATGCGCCGTGCGCTGGGCCTCGTCCTGCAGCAGGATCCGGATCTTGAGGTCGAAGGCGAAATGCGGGGCGATTCTGCCGTCAACGCCTTGCTGCGCGACCGTCTATTCCCCAATTCGCGTTTGAGCGGCCGGGCCAATCTGCTGATCATGCCCAATCTCGACGCAGCCAATATAACCTATAATCTGTTGCGTTATCTGGGTGAGGGAACGTCGATCGGGCCGATCCTGCTGGGCACCGCCAAACCGGTTCACATTGTGGCGCCGTCGATTTCGGTGCGGGGCATCGTCAATGTCAGCGCGATCGCCGTTGCCGAGGCGCAGGATCGCAAACCGCAGCAACGCGGCTGAGGGCATATACAACAAGGGGGGAGCAAATGGTGCGACGATTGATTTCGTCCGGCTCGGACTTCGAAAAGGTCGCCGGATATTCCCGTGCCGTGGTCGATGGCGATTGGATCTTCGTCGCCGGCACCACCGGTTTCGACTATGCGAAGATGAGCATTTCCGAGGATGTGGTCGAGCAGACTCATCAGACCTTCCGCACGATCAGTGCCGCCTTGGAACAGGCGGGCGCAAGCTTGAAGGATGTGGTCCGGGCGCGCTATTTCATTGTCGATCCGGCCGATTGGACCAAGGTTGCGCCGATTTTTGGCCAGTATTTCGGCCATGTGCGGCCGGCTTCCACGGCGGTGGTCTGCGGCCTGGTGGATCCGCGCATGAAAATCGAAATCGAGGTGACGGCGAGAAAGCCCGGCTGATCCATGCCGACGATTTCGATGTCCTTTCATCTTGCCCAGGTCAATATCGCGCGCGCAAAAGCGCCGATGGAGTCGGCGATGATGGCGGATTTCGTTGCCGCTCTGGATCGCGTCAACGCGCTGGCCGAGGCCAGTCCTGGCTTTGTCTGGCGCTTGCAAAGCGATAGCGGCAATGCCACCGACATACATGTCTTTGACGATCCGTTGATGATCATCAATCTGACGGTCTGGAGCTCGATCGAAACGTTGTTCAATTTCACCTATCGCACGAATCACAATGCGATCATGGCGCAGCGCCGGCAATGGTTCGACAAGTTGGATCGGCCACATCTCGCTTTGTGGTGGCTGCCAGCCGGGACATTGCCGACGGCGGCGGATGCCAGGCGTCGTCTCGATCTGCTGGCACAGAACGGTCCGACGCCAGAAGCCTTCAATTTCAAACAGCATTTTGATCCGGTTGCGGCCGTATCCACGTAAACTGGCGAGATCGAGGGCGAGAGATGCTGCAGGGAATACCGACGAAGATCGATACGGCGCTGACCAAGGACATTATTGCGGCCGTCGATGCCGGGTTCGAAGATCAATGCGCATTGACCGAGAAAATGACCCGCTTTCCGTCTGTGCGTGGCCAGGAAGCGCCGGCTCAGGATTTCATGGCCGATACCTATCGGCAGCGCGGCCTCGCGGTTGATCACTGGCGCATCGAGCTGGAGGATATTCAGTCTTTGCCGGGCTTCTCGCCGGTCACCGTTTCCTATGACAATGCCTATAACGTGGTGGCGACGCACCGGCCGCACGACGTCAAGGGACGCTCGCTCATTCTGAACGGCCATATCGATGTCGTGCCGACCGGGCCGCTCGATCTCTGGACCAGGCCACCCTTCAGCCCGTGGCGGGACGGCGACTGGCTCTATGGCCGTGGTGGCGGCGATATGAAAGCCGGCCTGATCTGCTCACTGGCGGCCTTCGATGCGCTGCTCCGGCTCGGCCTGCAACCCGCCGCCAATTGCTATTTCCAATCGGTGACCGAAGAGGAATGCACCGGCAATGGCGCCCTCGCTTGCCTGCAGCGCGGCTACCGCGCCGATGCGGCGATCATCCCGGAACCGTCGAATGACTGCCTGGTGGCCGGCCAGCTTGGCGTCATGTGGTTCCAGGTCAAGGTACTGGGCAGGCCGGCCCATGTCGGCTGGGCCGGTACGGGCGCCAATGCGATCGAGGCAAGTTTCCCGCTGATCGCCGCGTTGCATGAACTGGAGGCGGAGTGGAACAGTCATCGCCACCAGAACTGGGCTGATCATCCGCATCCGATCAATTTCGTCGTCAGCAAGATCCAGGGCGGGGATTGGACTTCCAGCGTACCCGCCTGGTGCACCTTCGATATGCGCATTTCTTTCTATCCGGGCATGCAGCTGGAAGCGGTGCGCCGCGATGTTGAAGAAACCATCCGGCAGGCGGCCGCGAAACATGCCTTCCTGGCGAACAACCCGCCGCAGGTCGTCTATCACGGCTTCCAGGCCGAACCCTATCTGGTCACCGGCGGCGAAGCGGCCCAGGCTACCTTGCGCCACAGCCACCGTCTGGTGACGGGCGAGGAGCCGCAGGAGGTGTCTCTCACGGCAACGACCGATGCGCGTTTCTTCGGCCTCTATGCCGGCATCCCGGCCTTGGTCTATGGACCGAAGGCCGAAGATATTCATGGTTTCGATGAGCGTGTCTCGATGACCTCGATGCGCAATGTCACGCGCACCATCGCGCTCTTCATGGCGCAATGGTGCGGAGTCGAGGCACGTTGACGGTCGCGCGGCTGAGGCCAGCTCAGCCGATCAGGATATAGACCTTGCGGACTGTCTCATGGACGTCCCAGACGCCCATGCTGTTGGGGGGGAAATAGAGCGTATCGCCGGCGGTGATCTCGATACGTTGGCCGCTTTCCGCAGTGAAGGTGCAACGACCGGCCAGGAAATGGGTGAATTCCGCCTTCTTGATCTGGCGGTGCCATTTTCCCGGGGTGCATTCCCAGATACCGGCATCCGGTTCGCCGCCCTTGGTATCGGTGGCGGTGATGCCACGCAGTTTCGACACCAGATCGCCGATCGGCTGTGCGACCGGTCCCCAGTCCTCAAGCTGGGCGCTTGGTTGGGCGGCGGAATTCTTGATGATCTTGATCATGTCTCTCTCTTGCCGTTGCCGCAGAATAATGAAATTTCTTCCCGGATTTTTAGGTGAGAGCCGGGTCTGCGGTCAAGTCGGCGGAAGAATTCGATCAATTTTCCGGTTTGGGGGTGAAATTACGGGTCTCCGTCAGAATCGTTTCCATGTCCTGCGGGGACAATCCTTCCGCCAATTGGTCGCGTTTGCGGCGGATTGTCTCTGCCTCATCCGCAGGCAGGATTTTTTGTTGCGTGCTGGCGATCACCAGCCATTTCACCGCTTCGCGGCGGTCAACCTGTCCGCCCTGACCATAACCGTTCATGATCGCCAGACCGATCATGGCATCGACATTGCCCTGTTTGGCGGCACGTTCATACCATTGGCGCGCTTTGGTGAAATTAGCGGCGCCAACGGTGCCCCACTGATAGAAGCCTGCCAATTCGTATTGCGCTTCGGCATTACCTGATTGAGCCAGCGGCATGAGCTCCCGAAAGGCGTCGAACATCCGATCTTCGGCGATCAGCTTGCGGATATCGGCCATGTCGGCCGCCAGGCTTGCTTGCGGCAGCACCAGAAGGGCGGATACGACAATGACCCCGCCAGCCAAAGCGCGGGAAAGAGAACGGAAACGGACATCGCGAAGAAGCATCGGTAAGCAACCCAGATCATCGGCCCAGAAACAGCGTCCTGGCCGGCCATCGCTCGGCGGCCGGAACAGCCAATGATCTAGTAACGCTTTGACCGGGTCCTGTCGATGGCCCCGCGTCTGCCTCCAGCCCGACCCCTGCCGGGCGTGACAGTGGTCACGCAGCAAAGCGCGCTACATCGTCATCCAGGCGATCATAGCCTGCCGGACCGGCCCATATGCTCAATGCGGCTTCGAATTGAGCTCGAAATCGCCATTGCGGACGCTCTTCGCCAGGTCGTCCAGGAATTCCGCCGTCGTCGCGACACCATGTTTGGCAATCAGCGCGAACAGAGTCGCGGAAATCGACATCGTACCCACGGTATCGAAGGCGATGCCCTGCAAACTGGCTTCTTGCCAGAAGCTGTTAAACATTTTGAAGCAGAGGGAACGCTGTTCCTCGTCACTCAATTCCGGCAGCAGATCGTGCCGCTCAGCCAAAGCCAATTCCATGATCAGTCTCCTTGGTTCATTCACCAAGGTTTAAAAAGCAATATCTGTGCCATCGTCGAAATATGTGTCACAGGATCCGCGTTCATACCAGAAAGCTGCTTAATATCAAGGCATTGCCATGAATTATCGAATCCTGCCCACGCCCCGTCCTGAACAGGTCGGGCGGCCGGCAGGAATTGCCTCGGCTCTACCGAAGCCGGCCGTTTCATCCGGTTTCAGAGCTGGGCGGCAGTCTCTTTATGGTACATGATGCGAATCGCTGGGCAGTTTCACAAGATCTTCACCGACATTCGGTGGACGATGCCTCCCGAACCGAATAGAACTGCAAATGTGTATTTGACAGTCCGTCGCAAGATAAGTCAGGCACTATCTCTAATTCCTCAGCCCAAAGGGTCGTGAATGGCAGACGGATCTTTCCAGGCGGATGGTGCCTCCGCCCCCGTGGGAAACGAGGGGCCCCAGATTGGGCGCGAAACCTTATCTGCTGATGAGCTGAGGAAGTTCCGGTCGTCATCGAGACGCAGCATCGTTCAGGTCTCGGTCACCCTGCTGGCCTAT
>LNAP01000991.1_pt1 | contig 35615 bp, 22 predicted proteins | sample 602601 | NCBI WGS metagenome assembly LNAP01 (sample SAMN02440304, study PRJNA202911) | soil metagenome | biome: Subtropical and temperate rainforests or woodlands; isolation source: soil samples (1 kg each in a 20% v/v slurry with milli Q water) were... ... | reverse complement strand
CCCGCGAGGGTGGGTGTGCGCAGAGTTGCGCGTTTAGTGCTGGTGGCCAGCTCACTACGGACCCAGACATTCTAGGTTCGTGAGAGGCTCAAATGTTGCTGTGACGAAACAATAAAGGTTGTCACAGTATCACCCATATTCCACGGGCTGTAGGGCACTACAGAGCTAGCTATTTGAAAATAAAGGTTGTCACAAAACTCCAAATCCTCAAAAAAACGGCTCCGCTGCAAACAATAATGATTGTCACAAGACTTGAATCGTCCTTGGTTTTGTAGACACTCTCCAAGCTCGTACGGACTACCCCTCCTAAGGCCATTACTGGTAACGGCCTCGTGCCATAGATATCATCGCCAGCTATTCTCGAAAGTGCGAGCTGATGTCGATTTTACAAAACCATCGGAAGGCTATGGCGCGCGTGTTGATGCGCTGCCTGGTGGACCGCCAGCTGGTACCTCGTGACCTTGCCCAACCCCTGCATATCGTGCTTCCCCGCTGGGACGCCAAACTGGGCGACGCGATCGTTTCTTCATTCTTCTTTCGCGAAGCGCACAAGCTCGGTGCCCGGGTCACTGTGCTCACCGTACCGGAACTGGTCGACCTGCATCGGCTCGATTTCGGCGTCGACCGGGTCATCCCTGTCGCTTGCGCACCCACGCTGACCGGGCTGGGTCCGCTGGTACGGGAATTGGGATCGGTCGATGCGTTTGTCCACTTAGTCGGCCGTATCCAACCCCTCGAGATGCTACTCATCCGCATGCTTAAGCCCGCCCGGGTCTACTCGCTGGATGATGCCTTGCACTGCGTCAGCGGCAAGCTGGGTGAAGCCACCGCGCAGCTCAACGTGGTCGAGCGCTACACCCGGGTCCTGCTCGACCTCGGTGCGACCCGGATCAACCGCGATTATATCGTCCCGCTCCCCGAACGGCAGGACGGCGACACCGTCGCGCACATCCTGGTCAACCCCTATGCCAGCCGATCTGATAAAAGCCTTGGGTTCGCCAGAGCGCTCTCGCTGGTCCGTGCCCTGGCGGATGTTTGGCCGCAGCACCATATCGGCATCCTGTGCAGTCCGGCCAGCCGTGCCGAGGCACTGCAGCTGGAGCACGCCATTGCCCGCAGCAACGTCCGGACACTGGTCGAACTGGATACCCCCCGCGCAGTCGCGGGTGCCATCCAGCGGGCCAGAGTGGTTGTCAGTGTCGATACTGCCATCGTGCACATGGCCGTCGGACTGAAGGCGGCATTGGTCGCGATCTATCCGGCCATTAACTCGTCCAATCCCTGGCTGCCGCCAATTTCCCCCCATACCCGGGTTGTCTTCAGCCGCCAGGAACCACGTCAATATCCGCACACCGGCAGGAAAAACATGAATGAATTCACTGATGCCGACGTGATTCAACCCGTCGCCGAACTGCTCCAAAAGTCAATCGATGCAGCCCTCGCAGTGGATGCGCATATCGTTTCAGGTCTGGGCGTGGCCACTGGCACGCTGGCCCGCCAGCTGCCCTTGATCAGCCGGTCCTTTCCTGAAGTCGCCGATTGCCATCCGGGCACGCTGAACCTTCAACTGTCACGACCGCTGCGTTTGATCCATCCTCATCACCGCAGCGCGCCGCTGGCTTGGACACCGAGCGGACGTACCAGGGAGGTGTTCGACTTGCTGCGCATCGAGCTGGAATTCGACCACCTTGCCCACCGCGTGCCGGCCTGGCTGTACGTCGCCCATGGCTCGCCACACCGGCAGACCCCGACGGTGCACGAGGTGATCGCGACTCGCCTGGAGCTAAACGGGGCCCAACGTTGCCGCGTGCACCTGCCGGCGCATTCGGTGGAACTGTCCTGAAACCCATCAGCCGCAGTGTTCGATCAAGCGCTCACACTCCCCCAGCCAGAAGCCAAGATCGGGTTCGATATGCAGGAAGATGCGTGACAACAGGGTTCCCTCTTCGAGGAACTCGGCAACCGACACATCGCGTGTCGCGGTCCGCTTGAACCAGGTGTTGTACAGCTTGAGCAGGCTCACGTCGCGGAGCAGGAAGTCGCTCACGGCAATGTCCGTGCGCCTCATCACCGCGCAACTGTCGAAGTTGTACAGCGGTCGATAACCCGGGTCGCATACCGATGGCGAAATTGGCACCAGCTGGTGCGGCGACCTGGCGACAAGCTCCTTGATCCCTCCCGGGTTGCCCCAGGCATGTGTCTCGAAGGCGAGCCCGGTCGCCATTGCCTCTGCGAGATCGGCGTTTCCCGGCAGTGAGGCGAACAGGCATTCGCTGTGCCAGTGCAGTCGCTTGTCGAGTCCCGTCGGGAACAACAGCGAGGTCGGGTCGCGCAGCAGGATGCTGTCCGCGTCGATCCAGGCCCCGCCATGGCGATGAACGTAGGCCATGCGGATGAAGTCGCTCCTGGCGACGATCGCCTCGATCCCTTTGTCCATGCTGAAGGTCAGCGGCTCGAAGCGCCAATCCTTGCCGAGGATAGAAGCATCTATGCAATTCTGCAGGCTGTCCGGGGTTAGCAGGGTGAAATTGTCCCCCAGCGCCCGCTGCATTGAGACCAGGGCCAAGGCGATCCACGGCGGCATGCTCTGCCCCGCCGCCGTTTCCCAGTAGCTCACGTAGTTCACACGCACAACGTGGCCCTCTCTGCCGTCACGCCGCCACTGCCCAGCAGCCCGAGGTCCTCCAGGTAATTCCGCAGCAGCGTCAGCGAAGGTATGCATTCGGCCTGGCGCAGGAACTCGTTTCCCAGAGCCGCCTTGTACAGCCGCAACCAATTGGCCGCCGGCACCCGCGCCAGGAATGCCGGCAAGGCTTGATAGTTGTCCGTCGAAAACAATAGACGCAACGTGCGCAGGATGGGTTGGTATTCCGCCGCCCCAAGGAGTTTGGCCAATGTGTCGTCCAGCTGATGGCTGATTTCCACCATGTTCAGGCGCTCCTCGACGGTGGCATTCGCCAGGGCAACCCGCGGATCGATGGCAATAGGGTAGATCGCCTGGAACGAGCGGGCACCGGCTAGCAGGGACTCACGCAACACCTTGTCGGCGGTCGATCCGGTCACCAGCACATCGTCACCAAAGATGACGTGCACGCCGCTCCAGCGATAGAAGTTCTCCGCGGGAATCACATGGTCCTGGACAAGATTGACCCGCTCGCGCTCTTCAGCACTCAGGCTCGCGTAGTTCTCGCAAGGAGGAGCGATGCGCGGCAGCTTGACGTTGATCAGGGTGGGCAGGCCCATATGGGCGAGCTTGACGTTGATCTCCTCCACCACGATGTCGTAGAGCACGTTGGCCGTCGAAGGCACGTTGCGCCAGCCAGTGGTCATCAGCACCACATTGTCGTCGTGCTCCCGCGCGCTGGTGAACAGCCGTGCCCAGTGTGACGCCGGGTCATCCAGCTGTCGCTCCAGATAGTTGATCACCAGGTCGGCGAGAAAACGTATGTCCTTCTGGCTGCCGTACTTGGCACGGCTGTAGATGGCCGTCAGCTCGGAGGCGCTTGCGCCACTGCTCATGTCGCGGAATCCGTCGGTGCTGTCGATCGTCAGACAGTTCAGGGCATGACCGCCGAGCACCGCGACATAGCTGTCCATATTGATTAGGTCTTGCGCCAGCAAGCCGCCAGCGAACGCGCGCAGACCTCCATTCACGTGCTCCGCCTGCGGCCGGGCCACGGCCTCGCGAAAGCGCGCCAGCTGTTCGTCGACAGGCGCCGTGGCGAGTAGTTTCCAGTCATTCGATCGGGAGTTCACGGGACAATCCTTGTATTGGTGCCAGACGCCGGGCTGAAGAAATCCAGGGGCATGTCGATGCGTCGACGCCCTTCGAAGTAGCTGATCCGGTGCAGGCCCAGTGGTTGCAGTTCATCGACCAGGGTGCGGATGCCGGCCCCCGCGTCATGCGGATCGTGAGTGTCGGAACCTATGGTGAACGCCGCGCCGTGGGCGATCAGTTGGGGCAGCAGGGTGCGTGATGGATAGCTCCAGACACCCTGAACCTCACGAGTCGAACCGGGCAACAGGCTCGACTTGCGAATGCCCGAGGCATTCAGTTCGTAGGCCACACCATTGCGGGCGAACAGCGGCAGCATCGGCTCCATCCGGCGCAGCACTACGTCTTCCGCCACCCCGCGCAGCAGCGTGTCGGCGTGCCCGACTGCGTCGAACAGCCCGCACTCCAGCAAGGCTTGCAGATGGGCGAAATAACGGTCGAGAAAGGCCGGGGCGGACAGCCTGGCCAACTCCCAAACCTTAGCCATGGGCTCGCCCGGCAACTCGACGTAGTGGATCGAGCCGATGGCGAAATCCAGATCGTACCGGGCCAGCAACTCGCGGTTGTAGGCATCCGCACCCGGCATGTAGTCGAACTCCAGTCCGCGCAGGATCTTGATCTGCCCCTGGTGCTCCTGTCGTGCCCGCTCAATATCGGCGAAATAGCGCTCCAGTTCCGCCTCCAGCAGGCGATTGTCGCTGTCCACCGGAAACGGCGCGTGGTCGGTAATGGTGAGGATCTTCACTCCGGCGGCGATTGACGCCCGCACCAACTCGTCCACCGTACCGACGGCATGCTTGGAATAAAAGGTATGGCTGTGGGAGTCGATCATGCCGGCACCATCCGTTCTAACAGGCCATCGTGATTGGCCAGTTCCTTGACCAGCCAGTAGGGGTTATTCGCCTTGCGCAGGATCTTGTGCACCAGTTCGAGGTCGTCGAGACGCGCCAGCAGGTCCCGCAGCGGTTGGCTGTAAAGGGCTCGGACCAGGGGCGTGTCGCGAACGTGGCTGGCCAGTCGATCCCAGCCGATCCGGTCGAAGTGGATATTGCCTAGGCGCTGATGCTCGATACCGTACAGGTAGACGTCACCATTAGGTTTCACCGTCAGATCCATGCCGTTGGCGTGGGGAGGCGGGTTGAGGCTGCCAAGGGTGAAGCGCTTGTTGACCCGGGCTTCGATCGCGTCGATGTAGCCATGCAGGTCCAGGTAACCTGGTGGCGTGTCGGCCGCCGGGTGGACGAGGTTCTTGTAGTCGATGCCGAAGCGTTCCTCGCCGACCACCAGCGTATCTTCCAGGGCATTGCCCGCGACGATCCCGGCGTCGAGGCCCCAGCGCGCCAGTTCCTCCCGGAGGTAGTCGCGGGTGAACTCCCGATCAGTGTCGATCGAGCGAAACGAAAAGCTCAGCCCGGCCGGTTTGTTTCGTCGCAGGTAATCCAGGCTGAAGCCATGAGCCCGCCATTTCACCTTTTCGATATGGTGGCTGTCCGAGCTCAGTCGGATATTGCAGGTGTCGCCCCGGCTGACCACGATGCGATTGGTGGTGTCATAGAACTCCGCCATCTTCTCGTGGGGAAAGAAGCCGCTTGTGATGAACTCGAAACGCTTGCCGCCCTGGGAAAGCTCAAGAATCTCGTGGAAGACTCTGGCGTTGTTGAGGGGTTCGCCCTCTCCACTGATGGAGATGCGCTTGACGTCGGGGGAGTTGATCAGCGCCGCCAGGTTCTCCCGGGCGAGGCTAGATAACTCCATGCTCATCCCCGTCTTGTGCTTGTCGGCGTACATGCAGAACGCGCAACCGATGCCGCAGATTTGGGTGATATCGATGTACAGCAGGTGGCCTTTCAGATCCATCTTTCTTGACTCGTTGCTAGCCTGCACGAGCGCACAGGCGTGGGTTGCACATGACCGGTAGTCACCGGTCGCGTAGGGCATCAGTAAGGCTGCAATACCTGCAGTTGCGGGATCTGCACGGAGTCGCGATGGACCACTGTATGCAGTACCCGATCCTCTCGGACCGCAGCCATATCCGGGTAATCGCTGTAGTGGTCGTTGCTGATCACATAGGTCTCGACATCGAACTCCGCGGCGGCCAGCACCGGATGGTCGGCGGTGAGGGTGGGCGGCATAACCAGTACCCGGGCCTGCGGAAACATCGCTTGGAGTACGTTGTCGCTCATATCGAGCTGGCGACGGATGCCCGGATCGAAGACCAAGGTCACGCCATAAGTCGCGGCCAGGTGAGGCACCAGTGTCTTGAGCACCTCCAGACCGATGAAGCGCCGTTTTCCGCCCGCTTCGTTCAAGTAGCAAAGATTATTGCCATCTACCACCAGGTTGCGGATTTCGTTTTCCAGCAGGCGAATGGTGTCGCGCAGGCGGCGCTTGCGTTTTTCCTCTTCCCGTTCCAGTTTGCGCTGGTGGAATTGCCGATCCTTCAACACCCTATCCGGACTGCGTTGCCCGACACCAAAGCGGTTTTCACATTCGTCATGGGCCATCCTTTTATCGAATGAGCTTTGCGCATTGTCCAACTGGTTGATGACGCATTCGGCATCGATGATGTCCCGCTCCGTCGCCCGCAACTGGTCATGAGTAGTTTTCCAATTGCGATACACCTCTCCGGCCACCGCCTCCCAGTGGGCGCTGGCCTTTCTGACTTCGTCGGCGACGCCCTGCAGGCGTTGCACGTCATTGTCCAGTTGCGTGATGGTGGCCTTGGCCTGCAATGAATCGAAGCCCCGGTATCGCCGCGAATTGGCGCTCAGGCTCAGTTGCTCCCGTTCGCTTTCGCCGAGTCCGGATACCAAGCCCTCTTGCCGGCTCTTGAACTGCGCCAGCCGCTCCTGCAGGGTGCTGACCTGGCGCTCGGCCACGCGCCGTTCACTGGAAAACCAGTGCAACGGCGACCAGCCCGCCTCGGCAACGCCCTTGGCGCTGTTCAGCTCAGCGCGGCTGGCCTTGATGCTCTGTTCGACCTTAGCAAGCTGCTCCCGCGCGGCGAGAGTTTCCCGTTGCACCTGAGCGAGCCTGGTATGGTTGCTCTCCTGGTCGAATCGCTCGAACCATTCGAGGTCGGCACGCAGATTCTGGATGTCTGCATTGATCTTTATGATTTCCCCCTTGAGGGATACCAGTCGCTTGGCGTGATGGTTGCTGTACACGGTTCTCGCTCCTACTCAATCCGTTGGTTCAGGTGGCGCTCTGCGCGGCGCGTTTGCCGGAGGCATGCACGGCTTTCGCCGCAAGGTTCAGCGCGACCACCGTGGCCGCGCCGGCGGCGAAGCAGATGACGTTGGTCAGGAGAAATTCGAGAGGGGAAATCACAGGGTTCATGGACTCACTCCTTGGTCGTCTAAAGAGGGCATCAGGCGCCCAGGCGTATCCCGCATTTGCCACAGAAGTTGGCGCCCGCCGCGACTATCGCGTGGCAACCGGGACAGGTGGGTTTGAGCAACATCTTCTGGCGCATATGGCCGATCTGGATGACGCAGGGCACGGTGACCCGGTACGCCGGGCTTGCTAGGTCGAATGCCGTCCAGATCCCGGTGATGGCCCAGCCCACCGGGCCAGCCAGCACTGCTAGACCACGGCCCAGGGTGCTCGAACCCGCCAGCACCACGCCACGCCCTACCAGGCTGCTCATGGTCGCGCTGGCGACCACCGCCGCCACGTTGTAGGAAGCCAACCCGGAACTACCGAGTGAAGCCAGCAAGGCCGCCAATGCCCCCGGCCCCATGCCGGGTCGGTACGCAAGTCCGCCCAGGGATTCGAACAGTGTTTTGCGGTCTTCCTCGCTCATCCGCGCCAGGGACTGGGCGAATACCTTGGTGATGATCGCCATTTCCATCTCGGCGCAGCTGGCGCTCGCCTTGTTCTTCGCGCCGACGTGCCCGGCCACATCCGCCAGCAGCTCGCGGTACGGCACACCACTGCCGCCGCGGAACAGGTTAACCAGTGAGTTGCCGCCAAAGCGGGTCAGCTCCTCGGCAAATATGGCCCCGGCCGACTCGTCGGCACCCTTGTCCTTGGCGGCCATCAACTGACGACAGACTGAAGATGAAAGGGAGATGCGGCCCTTGCCGCTGTCGGTGATCACATCTATCAGCAGGCCCATGTCGTCGGCGCTGGCACTCATCAATACATCGGCAAGATCGGGGTCGTGAATGATCGGCATCCCGGCAGTCCTTATTGTTCGCTAGAAGAAGGATCGTGTGGCGTGGTCTGGCTGACCAAGGCGCCCGCTATCGCGGCCAACCACTTGCGTGGGCCGGATTTTGAAATCTCGCGCAGCATCAGCGCATCGAGCTTGAGGCAAGCACGTCTGCGCCACTCATCGCGGGCATTGGCTCGGGCAACTTCCGGCGAGGCGCCCACAATACTGGGGCGGTGATCCGGATGAACCTTGCATTCGCGCAGGACCTTTTCCACCGGATTGACCGCCTGAAGCCGCTCTTCGGCCTCCAACTTGTGAGCTGCTGCCAGGTAATCGCCACTGTTGCCGATCGCGCTGGCCAGCAGTGCCCAGTCCTGAGGGCGCATCAACAGGAAAGCAGGTGGCACACCCAGAGCCTCGGCAAGACGCTCGATAGTGCTCAGGTCCGGGTTGGCATCGCTACCTTGCGCTGGTGATTTCAGGGCCCGCAGCGTGCTACGGGCGATGCCAGTTTGCTGCTGGATCTGCACCGCGGATAAAGGCCCGGGGCCGTCGGCATCGTGTTGCGTTTCCCGCAGCGCACCTGCGACAGCGAGAACGGAGGATAGGTTGCGGCTAAACCATTGGCCGAGCGAAACCTGAATGGGTTGAGGCGTGAGGATATTCATTGCCATCATCTCGCTATTAGATGGTGGCACTTTAGTAATGATTTTGGCGTAGTGAAAGGCTTAATTGGAGCGCTGTCGCTCCATTTTTACGGCTTCAAGATTAAGACTGGAGCGTTGTCACTCCATTATTGTGTGCGTTGGTATCCAGCTATCGGTCGACCATGTGAGTCGGAGGATGAACGGAATAGAGTTAGCCAGAAAACTGGGCGACTTGGTCTAAGCGAAAGTCGCACTGTTCGCAAATGAAAACTTAGGTCTGTTTCACGCGATCATCCCGTTTTTTGGAGTTCAACTGCGTCATCTGGTGCGTCACATCCAATGCCATTTTAATGGCAAAATGCCATCCATGGATTTTTCTTCCCAAAGGTGAAGAGAAGCTGTTTGTGCTGATACGATTTTGACCCAAGCTACCGGGATTCATTGACCCACCCGAAGGCTCAGCAAACGATGACCCTGCATGGGATTTCACACGTTTATATGGGACAGTCAAAATCATCAGCCTGGATTGAAGTCGTATCAGCGCAAACATCTTTGGCGCCTCACTCGTTCACGAAAAAGGGAATTCTACGTGCCACTTGACCAATGGATTTCAGACTTTCTATCCAGGCGTGGGCTGCAAGAGCCAGATGGACGCCCCCTTTTCGCCTACAAGACTTCTTCGGAAGAGTTCGAGGTACTCCGCCAGCTCCTGCAGAAGCTCCCCGCAGGGCAAAACATCAATCTTCGCTACCCTCAGGCATGGCTGCTGTTCGCCGCCGAGTGGTGGAAGCGGGAGTATCCCGGTGGCGCATGGCGCTGGGGGCCGCTGTGCGAGGCCGCCGGCCAGCGGGGAATGACCCACGATAAAACTCGCAAGCTGGTCATTGATGGGCGCTGCTTATGGCGTCTGCAAACCGACATAAAGGATGAAGGCAAGCGTTTCATTGGCTTGGTCGCGGTGAATGGCGGTTTGCCCATGCGCCTGGTCGAATCGGCGCAGGGCGCGCTATCCGGCCTGCTGCGCATGGTCACCGAGCAGGCGCTGGGCTACGGCCTGCACGATGAGCAACTGCGTCAGGCGATCGAGGCCCAGGCAGCGCTTTTGCCCGCCTGCTACCAGCAGGCACCGGTTTATGAGTTGCTGGACAATCTGGTCAAGGCGGTGCTGCATATCCGCAGGACCTATGCCCTGCAAGGTGCCGAAGATCCGATTGCAAAGCTGCAGAAAGAATGCCCTCAGTGGGAAGAGCTCTTTCCCATCGCGCTCGACAGTCAGGCCGCAGCCAGCCTCATCAAGGGTCTGGTCCGGGGCATCGTCAGCATCACGCCCCATTCCAGACGTCCGCCGTTCCAGATTCAGCGTGGCCTGCGCTTCAGCTCCGACGGCTCCAAACCCGTCTACGAGCTGACCTTTGCAATGCAGGCACAAGCCAAACGAGATCAGGTTGCCGCATCACTGGGGTTGGCTACTGATCGACTGCCGCCACACTTCCAGATGCTGCTACGCATCGGCGAGCGGGAATACCTGGTCGGCGAAGCCCTGCTCAGGGATGAGGACTATCAGCTGATAGCCAGGCAGCTGCCGGCCATTCACAACCTACATGAGGCCGCGCAATTGATCGTCAGCCGCTGGGGCGCGACCCTGCACGTCGCCGACCTGCCTGGAGGCGAAGCGCTGAGCCCAGACGAGCCATTGATATTCGAGAATGCCTATCCCTTTGCCCGATTGCTCGCTCAAGGCGATGCGCTGGTCAAGGGAGAATCGGCGCTGGCGGTCATGCCGGCAAAAACCATAGTATTTACAGAGGAGGGCGAGGCTCGCGAGCTTCACGATTGCCTTTCCGATGGGCAAATGCTGATGGAGCTTCCGGCCGGCACGACCCGGCTCACTTACCGCAAACAACCATTCATTGTCACCATAAGCGCCAGCGCTCCCCACCACCCCGATGCCTACTGGCAAGGCAACAGCCTGGAGGCACTCTCCGTACCGGGCCTGCTGTACCACGGCACACCGCGTCTTCGAGTAGAACAGGGTGGAGGCTTATCCAGTTTCGCACCTGCCCATGAGCTGTTTGTTCGCACGCAAGGCAAGGAGCTACCGCTCGCCCTGGCCCAGGCGCCGGGGCTGTGTCGGCTGATTTGGCGCAGGAATGGCCAGCGCCTGCTGAACACGCGTGCCGTGCTCCTCCCAGAGGGCGCGTCCATCACCTACGCTCCGGGTGCCAGCGCCCTTGAAGGAAGTATTCGTCTCACCAACTGGCCTGACGTGCCCGTACGTTGCGAGAACGAAGAGATTGAGCTGAAAAGCCGCCATGATGGGAAAGACCTGGTCCTCATACTGAAGAGCTCGAGCGCCCGACCCAAAACCTCGGTGCCGCTATGCCTGCAATGGCCCGATGGCGAGCAAAGAATCACGCTGCCATTCCCTGGCAATGGGGTCACTCTGCTGCGCAACACTACCCCTCTCAAGCCGAATCAGGCCTTGACCATTGAGGAGTTGATTGGTTGTCGTGCTGTACTGATGTCGGCACAGGGCGCTGAACATTGGCAGGTTCGCCTAACGTCCAGTGGAATCGACGCCCGCTCCACTCTGTTCCAGGAAATTCGCTACACCGGGATTCGCGAAATTCGCCTGTTCGAGCTGATCCCGGCGATCCAGCAGATGCTTTCCTGTCACCCAGGACTCGATCATGCTGTCCAGTTGGAGCTTATGCATGCTCACCAGACACGTGCTCGCCTGCAAGTAGGACGCTATTCGACACGCATCCGCCTACACAGCCAAAGAGAGATGGCGTCCCTGAGCGATGGTGGTCGCGATCTCCTGCTTGAACAGACCCAGGCCGAAGGCCTGATGCTGGGTTTGCCACTGGCAGAGCCAGACCATGATCCGGTCAGACTGCCACTACATTTCTCCGAGCAAGTGTTCACCGGCAGCTGGCTAGTTAGACTACCGACAGATGTAGTAGGTCCCTGGCTGCTGTACACCCCCGACGACTCAATGTTGCACAGTCGCCCGACCGTTGTCCCTCCGACCACGAGCGACCTGTCGAAGGCATTTACCCCGCTGACCCAGGCGCTCTGCGAGGCGGATGGTAAAGAGCGCATGCGCCTGCTCAGATCGGCGCTACACTCGATGACCGCTGATCCGCAGGCCGCGGATTGGCAAAGGCTGGAGCTGCTGCTGGACCGACTGCACCACCTGCCGCTGGCCAGCTTGGATATTTGCCAGGCACTGATACGTGAGCCGCAGGCTCTTGCCATGGCAACACTGCTGCTGGACGGCTTCTCCACCCGCCTCGCTGAACGCCTGCCCTCCGAATTGCCCTTCGAGTGGTTGCTGATCGCGCCAAACCACTGGTTCGACACCTTCGCGAAAATTCGCAAGCAGTTTGCCGCCAGCGATGCCCGCCTGCTGTCGGTCATTCGCAACGACATCCAGAGCAAGAGCCAGTACCTGTCCCGCTGGCAACCCGCACTGCGCTTCATTTTCGAGCAGGGCTTCCACCGCTACTTCGATCTCGAAAGTCCGGATGTTGGGTTCTTCCTGAGAAATCCCTCGATGCTCACGGGGATTTGGTTAGATCGACTTTTTGATGATGGAGAGAAATCTGCCATGCAGCAGATGTTCCACCGTAACCCTGCTGAAACCCATCAATATCCTGGCGCAGGGAATACAGATATCGGGGCATTCTTGAAAACTACTCATGGCCAAATACTACTCCGCCGCAGCAAGCTTCCTGCCAACGACTTAAAGTTGGCCGTAGTGATGCTGCCTTTCATGGCTGCCTTCGATACCCATGCCGGTCATGGCCAACAATGGCAAGCCGACCCGATGCGCCTGTTCAGCCTCAGAAACGCTCGCCAGTTCGATACGGTCTGGTTTGATTTGGCCTATCAGCTAGGCCTAGTCATGGCACAAGTCGACTCGATCCAGAAGTGATGAATCCCATGCTCTATCAAAAGAATTATTTTTCCGCCCTGACCACCAACCTCAGCACCCGCAGTGAACGTGCGGCTCAGGGCCTGCTCAGCCTTGGCAATCCCCATCTGCGTCAGTTCCTACATGATCAGCTGACCGCATCTCCCGGAACTCCAGGTGCCTGGCTTGCGGATCCGGTTTTCGAGCCGACCTTTGGCTGGGATGAAAGCGATGAAACCATGAGTTCTCTAGCAGGAGGCAGCTTGCTGCACCGACGACTTGCCGAGGCCATGGCTTCCCCGCCCAAGGATCTTGCCCAGGAGTACTCCTTCCCCGGCGACCGCCATCTATTCACCCATCAATTGGCGGCCTGGAAAATCCTCAACAGTCCGGAGCGGAAATCTCTGGTGGTGACCAGCGGCACCGGTTCGGGCAAGACCGAATGCTTTCTGGTGCCCGTCCTCAACCATTTGGCAAAAGAGATCGAGGCTGGTGAAGACCCAGAAGGTGTTCGCGCCCTGTTTATCTACCCGCTGAACGCGCTGATCAACTCGCAGCAAAACCGCTTGGATGCCTGGACCGATGGTTTTGGCGGCCAGATTCGACACTGTCTGTACACCGGCGCCCTGGAAAATGAACGTAAGGCTTCGGACCAGCAGTACAAAGGTCAGGTAATCGACCGCAAGAGCCTGCGCGAACGTCCGCCACAGATGCTCGTAACCAATGCCACCATGCTGGAATATATGCTCATACGCAAAGACGATGAGCCAATCCTGAAGAAATCTGCGGGCAAACTGCGGTGGATCATTCTTGACGAGGCGCACACCCATATCGGCTCCCAGGCTGCCGAGATGGCACTATTGCTACGGCGTGTGATGCTTGCCTTCAAGGTTGAAGCGAAGGATGTGCGTTTTGTTGCGACGTCGGCCACCTTTGGCTCGGATGAAAAGACCATCGAAAGCCTGCGCAAATTCCTCGCTGACATAGGCGGAGTTGCTCCGGAACAGGTAGAGGTAGTGCAGGGCCATAGGGATATCCCCGGCCTGTTGGATGTGACGCCCGATGCCAAGCATGACCAGCCTGCAGCCATTGCAGCCATCGATGCCGAGCAGGAACAATCCGCTCCGCGCTACCAGCGCCTCGAGTCCAGCCCGACAGCCAGGCGTCTACGTTCCTTGTTCATTCCTGCGGGACAAGTGAAACCACAAAGCCTAAAAGGGATGACCCGGGAGTCCGATCTAAGTCCTGTCCAACTGCTGGCCTGGCTGGATTTGATGTCAGGCACCAAGAATGCCGATGGCATTTCCTTCCTGCCATTACGTGCCCATCTCTTCCATAACGTGATCCCAGCGATCCGAGCCTGCGTGGACCGTAACTGTACACACAAGGCCAGCACCGCACTCAACCATGCCGACTGGCCATTTGGCATGGTGTATACGGAGGAGCGAACCCATTGCAACTGCGGCGCGCCGCTCATGCCGCTAGTTTCCTGTGAAGAGTGCAACGAGAGTTTCTTGCAGGCTGTTGCTACCAGCCATGGGAAACTGATCGACCCGTCACAACAGCAGGTCGATGAATTCTCCTTGGACGAGGAAACTGCCGATACAAATGATCCAACTGAAGACCGCATCTCACTGACCCAAACCCTGATAACCAACCGACCAGTCAACTACAGCTACCCGGAATTTCTGGATCCTACCAGCCAGAAGCTGATGTTCGACGGACCCAAGGACGGATACATCGGGCTGCAGCTGTTCAGCAGCAACAAAAATGAATGCCCATGCTGTGGTGCAACCATTCAAGGGCGCAGCCTATTGCGCCCCGCACGTATCGGCACCCCCTTCACCCTGAGCACAGTGATTGGAACCCTGCTGGAGTTCTGCGCGCCAGACTCGATGCCGACAGGCAAGCCGTTCCAGGGCCGCAAGCTGATCTCCTTCACTGACAGCCGCCAAGGTACCGCTCGAATAGCGGTCAAGCTGCAGCAGGACTCCGAGCGCAACAGAGTTCGAGGACTGGTTTATCACCGCCTTTTGCAAGCGCAGCCCGCCTGCACCCTATCAGGGGAGGAACAGCACGAACTGCATGAGCTGCTGGAACTTGAGGCAGCAGAGAAATTGGGGCGCTTCGAGCAAAAGTACTTGCAACAGTTGCTGGAAAAGCAGGCTGAGTACGCCAAAGGAGCAGAAATCAGCTGGACCGATATGGTCAACCATCTGGCCGGCACGCCGGAGCTGCAGATGGCCATGCTGGACTATTATCACAGCCTCGCCCCGAAGACTTTTGGCAAGCAAGACAGCATCGCCCTAGCCACTATGCTTCTCGCACGCGAGTTCTATCGCCGACCAAAACGTGCCAATAGCTTGGAAACACTTGGACTGGTGCAGGTTTGCTATCCCAAGCTGGCAAGTATCAGCAGCAAGCCCATGGCCTGGCCTGCGCACCGGACGGTCGAGTCCTGGCGCTCTTATCTGAAGGTGCTGTTGGACTTCTTCGTTCGTGAAAACACCGTTCTGAATATCGACAAGCGGTGGCAATCGCTGATCGGCGCCAAAATCAGTCCCAAGTGGGTGGTAGAGCCTATTTTCGATGGTAACGCGGTCAAGCTTTCCCGCCGTTACACACGCTGGCCGGCAGTCAATACCGTCAATGGCATTCAATCACGCGCAATCCTGTTGCTCTGCAAGGCTTTCAACTACTCCACGTCTACACACAGGGATCAAATTGACTCGATCCTGAGGGAAGCCTGGCATGCACTTACCCAGCAGACGAAGCTGCTGATTTCGTCCGGCGACGGCTATCAGCTTGATCTCAAGGACGTGAGCTTTCGTCTGCCCAACGAGGTCTATCTCTGCCCTGTATCTCGGCGCTTTATCGACACGCCGTTTGAGCAGCTCAGCCCTTACACCCCTCGTACCGACCGTAACATGGTCGTAAATGTGTTGCCCTACACCTTGCCCCGCCCACCGGAAGCCCTTCTGCATATTTCCGGCGATGATGGACTGCTGGCGATCCGCGAATGGCTAAATCAGCACCCTGATATTCAGCAGCTTCGTAAAGCTGCTCTCTGGTCGGACGTCATGGATCTGGTCATCGAGGGCGGCAACTATTTCCGTGCAGCCGAGCACTCGGCCCAACAATCAAAAAACAAACTGGATGCCTACGAGGTCCTGTTCAAGACTGGCAAGCTGAACCTGCTTAGCTGTTCGACCACAATGGAGATGGGAGTAGACATTGGCGGCATTAGCGTGGTGGCCATGAATAACGTCCCACCGCACCCAGCCAACTACCTGCAGCGGGCTGGCCGTGCAGGCCGCCGCCGCGAAGGACGCTCTCTGGCCCTGGCTGTCTGCAAGAATACCCCGCATGACCAGAGCGTGTTCAATAGCCCACTCTGGCCCTTCAACACCCCCATGCGCATGCCCAAGGTGTCTCTGCAAAGCCCCGATCTGATCCAGCGTCACGTCAATGCCTGGTTGCTCTCGCACTGGCTCAAGCACGTTGTCTCAGCCCAGGAAATCAAGTCGATGACTGCTGGCACGTTCTTCCTCGAAGGCGAAATGCCCATGTCGCTGGCGACTCGTTTCTGTCTGTGGTGCGACAATCAGGCAAGCAAAGTGGAGCCACTGGTGGCTCAGGCCCTCAAAGACATCACTTGTCGCAGCATTCTTGATTCAACTCCGCAGCCTGCACTGCTTAAGCGCACCAGCAGCAACCTGAGCGGAATCACGCAGGCATGGCGACAGGAGCACTCGGCCAGCTACGCGCAACTGCAGCAGATTGACGACAAGAAAGCCGCAGCCTCCCGCGCCATGGAAGCCCAGCTCAGTCGCATCGAGAAGGAATACTTACTCAGCGAGCTGGCTAACCGGCGCTTCCTGCCGGGGTATGGCTTCCCGACGGACATCGTCAGCTTCGACAATCGCTGCATGCAGACCCTGAAGCAGGAAGAAACTGACAAACGCGAGGACAACCGCGCCCGCTATCGCTCGCTGGCATCTCGAGACCGTATCACCGGGCTACGCGAATATGCACCAGGAGCCGAGCTGGTCATGGACGGTCTGGTCTACAAATCATCCGGCATCACGCTGAACTGGCACGCCCCGGCATCTGCCGAAAACGTTAAGGAGCTGCAGCTCTTCAAAAAAGCCTGGTTCTGCCGTCATTGTGGGGCCAGCGACACCGCTATCAACCCAGGACTGGAAGTCAACTGCCAGGAATGCGGTGCCCCTATCGGACGGGAGGATATCCGGGAGTATCTGGTGCCTGCAGGCTTTGCCGTGGACTTCTTCGACGAACCGCACAATGACATCAGCCAGCTGCAATATGTGCCTGTCCAGGCACCGTGGCTGAATGTACCTGCCAGCTGGATCTGCCTGGCCAACCCGGCACTCGGTCAGTTCCGCTTCAGTCAGCAGGCCCACCTGTTCCACTACACCTCAGGAGCCAGCCAGAAGGGCTTCGCCATCTGTCTTGAGTGCGGGAAAGCAGAGCCCATGCTAAGCCATCCCGATACGGCTGCTCCAGCCAACGAACAGCATCTGCCAGCCATCTTCCGCCAGAAGGCGGAACACAAACGCCTGCGCGGCGGCAAGAGTGACGATGGGGAGAATATCTGCCCCGGCAGCCACAACAACTGGAAAATCAAGCAAGGTATCCACCTTGGCCATGACAGTCTCACCGATGCGCTTGAGTTGGTACTACGCAATCCCTCCAGCGGTGAGCTCTTGTACGATGATGTCTCTGGCTATTCGATTGCGGTAGCACTTCGGGAAGCGATCGCAGCGGAACTGGGCGTGCAAACTGAGGAGTTGGGTTGTGACTGCCGCCCGATCAGGGTTGATGGCTATCCTGCCAGTGCCATCCGGGTCTTCGACCTGCGTAGCGGTGGGTACACCACACAGGCAGCGGAGCGGCTGAATGACTCCAGCCTGTGGCAGCGGGTCATCACCCGTCTCGACAGCTGCAACTGCACGCATGCCTGCCAGCGTTGCCTACTCAGCTTCGACACTCGCTTTGAGGCTGATCGTCTCGATCGCCATGCCGCACTGGCATGGATCAATCAGGTCTGGCTTGCCGGGCTGGCACTGCCAACCGAGCTCGCGGTCTTCGGCCCGCAAAGCCGGGCGGAAATTTCCACCCTACAGGAAGCCGTCGAGCAGGCCATCACCCAGGACGACACTGCGAAGACCCTTGCTGTTTATCTCTCGGCTCCAGCCGAAGAATGGGATCTGGCCGTCGCACGCCGTCTGCGACATCAACTGCAGAGCTGGGAAGCTGCCGGGAATCAGGTGCAATTGCACATGCTGGATAGCACCTTTGCAGCCCTGCCAGCTGACCAGAAGGAATGGCTTGTAAGACTCACCTTCAGCGGCATCCAGATCTGCCTCCTTGAGGCCATGCCGGATCTTGGTGCTCTAGCGCTGAACATCACCCTGCAGGGGCCGCGATGCAACACCGCCTGGGCCAGCGACAATGTGCACCTGACTATCCCGGGCCATACCTGGGATCTAGCTGCGGCCGGTGCGCGGATTGTTAGAGGAGCACCACCCGCGCTGCTATCAGATCGGATACTGAATGCATCTGACTTGATGCCGGCCGCGACCCCCGGCCTGATCAAGGTTGAGATCGGAGGTCAGCTGGATGGTTCGCTCAGCGGCTTTGCCAAACGCTTCTGGGAACACCTCAGAAATGAGGCAGGCAGCCTCCTGGATGAGGCACTGTCAGGCAATGACCCAATCACAGAGCTGGTCTACAGTGATCGATATGTATGCAGCCCGCTGGTCGTGAATCAGTTGGTCAACGTGATTCATGAGCTTGGACGAGTCAGTGATACCCACTTCGCCATCCGCATCCAGGGTCGCCAGTACCAAAAGGATGACAGCCGGGCGCCATGGCAATGCCGGCATGACTGGCACTCATCTCGCGAGCGCGACGATGCCATCTGCCAAGCATTGGAGTACTGCGGCCTTAGCGGCGAGGTGCTCAGCCTTTCGTCCTTGCCGCACTTCCGCCAGTTGCACCTGCAACTCCGCTCTGGCAAGCAACTGACGGTCCAGCTTGATCAGGGACTTTCGTATTGGGAGGCCGACCGTAGCGAGAAGTCCTATCTGCTCAAGTTCGACTTCGCAGCGAGTCAGCTTGGAAAGGAAATTCTGGAACATATCCGGTGCAGGGTTGTAGCTGCCAGCGATGAGAACACCCAGGTTTTCCTTTCCGTTACCCGATAACCCCGTAATGTATGGCCGGCTTACGCCGGCCTTTTACAATCAACTGAGACAGGCTCGTATTCGCTGCTTCAGTCGAACACACTGGCATGGTTCTTACCGCCGTTCACTTATCCAGCTTAAATTTGCGAGATCAGAGCATTGATTAACCTAGAGAGGTTCTCCCGCGCCAAAGTCGAGAGTTCCATGCTCATGCCAGCTTTGTGTTAATCGGCGTACATGCAGAAGGCACAGCCGATGCCACATATCTGGGTGAGGTCGATGTAAAGCAGATGACCTTGGAGATCCATGTCTGATGACTCAATCCAGCATCGCACCAGAGGCACGGGCATTGTTCTAAAAGAAGCGCAGCGCAGGCTGTGAAGGCTTGGTCAACGTGTGCGAAAGGGCTATTTCAGAATCTCAACTAGCCCTCTTTCAACTCGGTTTAGAAACTAAACCTGTATGGAAAATGCCCTGCGACCAAGGGAATGGAAATCCCTTTTCCCCGCAACAACCTGGTCATATACGCGCCCACTTTTTTGCTGCCGTAGATAGCGCTCTGTCCCACATTCTCCACAATTTGCCTTGAAGCCTGAGGGGCTCTGAAAAACCAGCTCGGTCTTTTCCTTGCACACCGGGCACTTTTCAAGGGAGATTATCTCTTCACGTAGAAGCTCCAGAACAAGCCCCTGCTGAGTTGCGTTGGATGCTATCAAAGCTTTCTTCAATTTATGAAGGTGTTCCTCGGACACTGCCTCGCGCACTTCCAGCACATGTGCCTGATGGTCGACATGTAACCCGGGGACTCCCTCAGCCATGGCAAGTACTTTTACTGGGATTTTGGTAAGCGGTTGCCCATATACCTGCAGTACCTTTTGGTACAGCACTCGATCAATTAACTGGCCAAAGCGCTCCACGCAGTACATGTCAGACGGAGAAAGGGCAATCCAGTGTCCGTGATACGCAGACTGATGTGACTCTTGGCCAATAGCCGGCCAAGCAATGAACCTATGTTCGGGCAGTTGCAGGGATTCGTCAGCTAAAGATGCACTGTTCAGCCAAGGCACCACCGAAAGCAAAACCTCCTCAGCAGGAGATCTGCCTTGGGCGACGCTGACAAGGTTCCATTCCAGCCCGCTCTGCTGCAGCCGTATCGTTCTGCCAGCCCATACACCCTCATCTTGCCCATGCAAATACGGACGTAATGCATGGAGTAACACCAGACCGGCATAACGCGAATAGGCATGCGCCAAGTACTGGTTCCGCTTGAATCGTTCCTCAGGAGTTGCTTTTGTACCTACTTTCGTCCTGTCCAAAAGCTCCCAAAGAATCGCCAGATGTCGATAATGAGGATCATGGCTGAGAATATTCGTCAGGTGGAGCGCTCCAACGACCTGCGCGTTACGGCTAACCAGCGTATACAAGCCACCTTGTTGCAGGCCCGAAACGGTCTTATGCAGAAGCTGAAGGGTTTTGAGCGTTTTGTTCAGAAGGCTCGACGTCTCACTCGTTGCATTCTGATCAAACGTATCCCCCCAAAGCTTGCAGACTTCGTTAGAGAGGCGGAAATCAATGTCTGCTGATTGGTAAAACTCCAGTGCCTGATCTAGGGTGGCCTGAAGACTCGTCAGGGTCGATAGGCGGCCTCGCAAATGGCTTTCGATCTTTTCCAATAGGCGTGCATAGACGCGGTTCTCGTAGATGCCGTAGTCATCTTCGCTAAACCGTGCCAGAACTTTCTTTGGAATTACTCCGCTAAGAGTCTGCCGCTGCCAGCATTCTGAGTGCGATGCCAGGTGTACAAGTGCGCCTTTTGCAAGGCGCCGCGCGCGCGCGATATCAGCAACTTCGTCTTCATAATGAAGATCTAGACGCGGACGCTGTGATATTTGATGCAAGTGTCCCCGTTGCACTACATCAAGCAGACGCTCCTCAAACAATAGGAGGTGGATTTGATCATCAATAATCTCAGCAGGCATAAGGGGTGAAATCAACTCAGACCGCTGCTGCATTTCGAGGCTTATAGTCTCGATAGCCTTGAATAGTAAATCCAAGTTGCTGGCTTGAGCCTGCTTGGGCATTACAAAAGACCGCACCTCATCACCCAGTTGGCAACGCTCACCTCCATCCCCCACCAAAATGCCTGAAAACTCTGGTGTATGGCCATTAAAGATCAGGTTGGAAACACTAACTTGATAGCGTCCATGTTCAATAAGCGGTGGCAGCTGAGGAAGCCGCTCACCCGACAGTCGATCAAGCCACATCAGCTAAGGCCTTCCAGGCGCCGAATATCTGTATCCAGCAGCTCAAAGGATTTACGCGGATCACCATCAAGGTCAGCCTTAATCCAAAAGGTCTCCAGAGCATCCTTCAGGTCTCTTACGGCACCTACACCTACATTATAGCGGCCGGTAACCTTGCCCGATCGCATGACTCGAGTAGACAGTAAATGATCCAAGGCCTCACCGGCCGTGGCTCCGGTTGCCAACATTACTGGAACGAAATCCAGTGCCTGTTTCTCAAATCTGTTACCCCAACCCAGAGCGAACTGATTGCCGAGCTGCTCAGTGAATGCATCCTTGGTCAGCCTTTCCATCAACTCAAGCACCTCCCCTTTCCGCTCAACTCGAGCACGCTCAAAGGCTTGGCGTAAGGAACGATAGGAATAGCTCGCCTTTTCTAATTTTTTTATCTCGAAACGATGATCCTGCTTGGGCAGCGTCATCACATGGGCACGGTCATAGGTCTTATCGGCCAGTTCACTGGTAGTTTCATCGTGGTTGGCCGTACCGATAAACCAGACATTCCCTGGCACCAAGATCTTGCGCCCATCACGAAGCATTGCAGGCGCGTTAGGCAGAGCCGTTTCGGACAGGCTAATCAAACGCTTGTCCTTGTTGTTCTTCTCCATTGCAGAAAGAAATTCGGCAAAATACTGCTCAGGGCGAGACAAGTTCATTTCATCGAGCAGGATGACGTTGCAGGTATCCTGCCACCGCGGTGTCTGAGCCTGGTACAGGGCCTGTAGGCAATCCTTCTCGTAGAAGCGCCGCTCAAAAGCGTTGTAATGACCAAGCAGATCGTCCCGGTCGCGCCAGCCCGCCTGAACAGCAATATCCGTACAGAAGCCGCCCATTGCCTCAGCAAAGGCCTTTGCCAAGCTGGTTTTACCGGTTCCGCTGATACCCTGGAATACATGGAGCTGGCTCATGGCCAAACCACCGAGCAGCACTCTAATGTCTTCGAGGGGATAAAACAGTTCTACGTGCTTTTCGGCCTGGGCAATTCGATGCTGAAGCTCTTCGGCAAATTGCTTGAGGTCCGGCAGTGTTTCTAATTCCATGCTCGCGCGGTATTCCTTATCGGAGTCCATAAGCGACATAGCAGGGAATGGCGTCTGCGTTTTCTGATTGTTAGTTAGCTGTTCAATTCGGCTTTCAAGATCGTCAATATGAACAGCTAGCGTATTTTTATGCTGCTCCAGCACGCGCTTTTCGCGTGCCACAGCTTCCAATTCAGTCGCAGCGACGCGCTTGGTACTTAGTTCACGCCGAACATTGTCCAGCTCAGGCCGCAGCGTTGAAACATCACGTTCAAGATCAGACTTACTGCTGCGCAAGTATTCGTTTTCCCGCAGCAGCTCAGCAGTATCAGACTGGTCTAGCGTGCGTTTCAGAGTTCTGTTTTCTTCTCGCAAGCTTTCGATTTGCTCAAGAATCTCTGCGGCTGGACGCTCACCCAGCGCATGTTTGAGATCCTGAATATCCGCCAGCTGCTCACTCAACTCCTCGGCCTTTTTCCAGGCTTTATCACGTTGGCGCTCCATTCTGACTAGCTCTTGAGTATGACTCGCACGCTCTAACTCCATTTCAGCGGCAATGCGCTGCTCAAGGCTACTCTCTGCTGTCTTGATATCCCCCCACTCTCGATTCAATCTGGAGCGATCACGATCAAGGTCTATCTTGCTTTGATTGATTTCATGCTCGCGTTGATCCAACAGCCTGGTGCGTTCGGCTTCTTCCTCAGTACAGTTGTACTTGATCGCGGCCAAGCGTCTAGCAGACTGGTTGAGCTCATTATCAAGCCTGCACTTTTCTTCTTGTATTTGCTGTAGATGAGTCTGATGCTGCTTAGTCAACTGGCGCTGGCGCTCATCAAGCTGACGCAGAGCGTGCTCATTCTGCTCAGCGAAATCAGCCTCCGCGTTTGTCTCGCGCAGCTTCAACGAGCGCTCGATATCCAGCAGCTCGGAATTCTTCCGAGATAGGCTTACTTCCTTGCCTTCCAGTTCTGATGCTCTGTTCTCAAAAGCACTTTTGGTGCACTCGAAATCAGCCAATTGCGAGGCAAACACCCTCTCTTTTTCCTCACTGGCCAACACAAGCTTATTGGCCTCATTCCACCGGGCAGAATATTCTTCGTGCAGTTTTTCCTTGAACTTCACAAGCTCTTTGCAAAGCTCCGCAAATTGCTCGATCCACCGAGCGAACTCTTTAGATCCCTCTGCCTGGAGACGCTCACACACCCTATTTAGCCAGCCTTGGTCAACATCTATATCGAGACTCATGTCGAAAGACAGATAAACCTTGGATGCGCTCTCAAATGACGCACTCCAAACAGACAATTGCTTTTCGGCCAACGAGCTTTGAACGCCTGCATTGGTAGCTGCTACAGATGGCCCCTGTTGCGGGCCATACTTATTCGAAGTCTTCTTCCCCATTACATCCATTCCTTAAAGCGCGCAGTAAAGCTCAGGGCGTACTGGATGCTGTCCAGCGCCATCCGTGTAGTAAGTTGAACAGCTGTTTTTCCAGTAAAACTGCTCTGGCCGTGGCTGCTCTGATTACGCAGATCCGCGAGTTCGAGCAGCGTTGCCAGCTGTAGCTCTTGATCACTCAGCATCTTAAGCGGGTGCTGCGCCGAACTAAGAACGCCCACAGCAGCAGCAAAAAGGAGGGTCTTGAGTGAGTCTGATGGGCAGGAGCAGGCCCGGACGACCTGATCGATCTTCTGCCTGGACAATAGCCTGATGACATCCTCGGTAAACGAGGGAATTTGCAGCGCAGAAAGGATTCGCTGATTTAACTTATGATCATGTCTTTGTTGTTTTGGTAGTTGTCCTACTTCGGCAGGATACGTGCGAATCAGCCATTGCATTACGACTTCCAGCAACTTCTGGCATTCCATAATCGCAGCAGCCATCTCATGCTCGCCGCTGTCACCTTGCGAGAGCTTCTCCTTCCGCACCAGAAGTGCCGCTATATAGCGTTTAAGGTCAGGCTGGCGTTCTACCCATGGATACTCAATCAAGACCTGAAGGTCTGTCTGCTTGTGCAATGACGTCAGCCATTCCTCGACGCTCTGGTTATCAGAGCGTGGCACAGCCACCAATGACTCAAGACGTCTAAGCAAATTTGAGTTACGTTCAACCATCTGCTGCAGCGAAGACTGGAGCCACCATGCGTTATCACGCAGCTCAAACGGGTCCTTTACCGACCATAGATCAACCCCTTCGCTGTCCGCCGCAATCCAAACAAAAATCCGCGCAGGTTGAGGTGCATCATCCAAACGTTGCACCCCCTGAAGCTTGACTTGTTTCGGCAACTGGCTGCTTTGGTCGAGCTGCTGGCTTGAGCGATAGTCTTCACGGTAGTCCCGATAGGTCCTCATCAATGACTCATGATCGAGTTGAGGTAACTCAATCTTGCTGCCTGCAATTAGGAACGGTTTAATCGATTTACCGGTTTTTCTTTCGGCCATGAATTCAGGGTACTTAGCCAAAGGATCAGTTGACTCAATCTGTCTCAGTTCTGCAACTAAACGAGGCCAGAACCGACCGGTTATAGCGTCCTGCAGCAGGTACCCAGACTTCAGGTTGGAAGCGTCCGAATCTTCATCATCTAACAAACGCTCACCCAGCGAGGTCAGTGCATCTGCGTTTGCAGCAAGCCACCCGTTACTCACTCCCTGCGCCAAAATCAGCTTGATCAAGGTCGTATGCAACCCGGTGAGCTCAGCAATTACTTCTGATCGGACAGTGCGTGCACGAATCAACCCCAGAACAGCACGCTGGAACAAATTCAGCTGTGGACGCGTAACGTCTGGGTACAAGACCCGATGGACCATCACTGGCCAAAGCACGGGCCTGCAATTTGCTCTCGGCTTTTCTCCGAATTTCAGATAAGTGCCGGTTTCAACGAAGGCTGCCATGCTCACCTCCGCACATCTGATAAAAGGCCGCTAGCGCTGGTACTGCCTTTTCTGCTTCTGGACTAGTTGCCAACGCGGCATCGCCTACACAAATCAGCATTTGCCGCTGACGGCTCATGGCGACGTTCATGCGGTTCGGTAAGCGCAAGAACCCGAATTGACGATTCAATTGCTTCTCGCGATCAGTCTCTTCATCCTCCGAGATGGAATTTGGCTTTGCCGACTGGTAGGTCCGGACACAGGACAGCAGAACAACATCAAACTCCTTACCCTGGAACGCGTCGACAGAGCCAACACGTAGTCGCTCTTCCAAAGATACAGAGCCATCTCCCCGTACCTTTCTTACCCACTTAAACTGTTCATGCGGCTCGTATGAACCATTGCGCAGTTCCATCAACGGAACATCGTCTATCCGCGACAGGGCAAGCTTTTCCATAATCAGATCGCGTTGAGCTGCGTAGAAGGTAATGACGCCTACCGAGAGGCTATCCCCGCCAGCCTGCATGAGCAGTACGACTTCATCAGCGATGCGCTCAGCCTCAACCTCCCGTACACGACTCGTCCCTCTATGCTGATCCTTGCCCAGCGCAACGGGCATATCGATCCACTGACACACTCGGTCACGGTAGTAAGCTTCATGCGCCCCTAGAGCAGCTAGAAATGCTTCATCGAAGGCAAGATCTGCAGCAGTTCGGCCAGAGAACACCTCTCCCATGCCAACAGCCTCGTAAAAGTTTTTACTGATGAAATCACCCAATATCGGATGCATACGGAACTGGGTGTCCAGCATCACAACCCGGGGAAAAGTGTCCTTTTTTTCAAGCTCTTGCAGCTTTACTCGCATACGTTCAAACAAGCTGGAGCGGAACGCGACCAGTTGCAGCTCGGTAAGCTGATGTTCCTCTTGCAACTGCCCTTCGATGTCTGGCTCGAGCATATGCGGCAACTGTCGGTCATCACCAACCAAAACGATGCGCCGTTTAGCCATAGCCATCGGTACAAATAGGTCCAAGGGATTTGCACGCGCCGCTTCGTCGACCACTACAGTGTCGAATTCGATTTCGGAGCTATCCAACCCTGCTACTGACTTCAGACTTGCCATCTGTTGTCCAGCAGCCTGCTGGCAAGTTGCCCCCACCACCATGGAATACTCGTCAACAACTGCGTGGGCAGCTGCCCGATCAATTGCAAGACTATCGGCAAGCTGCTCCAGCACCCATGCCACGCCCTGTTTCCTTTGACGTAACTTGTCCTCAAGATGCCTGTCAATTTCATCGAGAAGCGTCAATCCTTCAGGGTCAGCTTGGTATTTCAACTCCGCGGGTCGGTAATCCGGCAAGAATTGCTCGAGCAAGCGCGCCTGCCAGACCGCAAGCGCCTGCAAGGAAGGTTCCGATAGTTGCCGGCTATCCGCAGCTTCCTGCAGCAGTGCCAGTAATTCAGCACCGCAATTCTGGCCATGACGTTTCAGCCAGTTGAGCAGATCCCAGGCGCGATCTGAGCCATCGTCATTAAAAGCCAATACATCAACTCTCAATGCGCGAATGCGCCTTAGGGCTTGCACGTCCGGTCGGCTCTCCGCCGAACTTGGCCCTCGCTGTTGTAACTGTTCGATATAATCTTCGAGCTGACTTTCGAGCTTTGGTGGCAGGACCAAGCCATTGCAATCCAAGTCTCGCAACCCGTGCAGAATGCTGCCGAACGCTTCTGCTTGTTGGCTTGGTGATGCGCCAGCAACCCGAGCGAGAGCTAGCTTGTATGACAGATCCCTGATGTGCCCAAGCTCCGGGTACTTGCTGTACTCGACAGCAATCTTTTCTTGCAAGTGAGCCGAATGCCGTTCGAGCCAAGGATCGATGAGAGACTCATCATCTCCAGCTCCGCGCTTACCGCCTACACGCGCTCCAGGTAAGCCGTATACATCGCTACGCTCAAGTGCGTTGTCCACAGCATCGTGCTGAAAGCTGCTGATCAGAACCTGCGCAGCAATGTTTTGATCCTGCGCTTCTTCCGCTAATCGACGCTGGAGCGCTGCAATTACTTGCGTCTTGCCCGTACCGGGTGGGCCGATAATGATGGCTAAATCCGGCGTATTCAGCGCGGCATACAGGGCTTTTTTTTGCTTTTCAGTGGGTTTTCCGCCTTTGAAGGTTTCCTGTGCATAAGGCGTTAGTCCATTAATCGGTCGGCGCCTGGCTGCTGGTACCGGAACGCCTTCCAATAGCCATTTCAGCTGAGGCAGCCGCTTGCCCGAATCAATCGAGCGCTTTGCTGCAAGACGTCGTTTGCCCACAGTGCGATGGCCCGCTAAAGAGAGATAAAGCCAACCCTCAGCTTGTTTAGGGCGAATATCACGCCGGTTTGAAGCAGGCTTGAAGACAACACAATCCTGCTCAAAACGTATAGTGCCACGCGGTGTGCTTACTGCCGTCTTCGCCTCATCAGTAGCCAGTTCTTCCGCCCAGTCGGGGCGCTCGTTACTCAAGTCAACTTGGGTGCTGGTAGTCAATTCGAGGTTGCGCCAACGTTCACGAAACTCTCGGTAGTCATCCTGCGATTTCGGGGTCAGGTGCCAGGTGTTTTCCCGGCCATCTTCAACACCGACGCATTGCACGAAACGCAGCGAGCGCAACGTCTCTGCCACTTTAAGAGCGCCCTGCCACTCTTTGTCGTTGTACAAATTCCATAACTCAAGGTAACTGGCATTGTCCCGCAGCGCGGCGTCCAGCAACGCTTGCTGGCTGGCACTGTTGAGTACCGCTGCGACCGAGGTATCACGAAACTCGAACTGACCGACTAGCAAAGAGTAAGCACCGTCGCGCCGCACCTGGCGGGTAACGCGCTTGACCAACAGTCCGCGATTCGCGCCTTGCTCTACATCAGCACGCCATCCCTGGCCGAACAACTGAAAGCCCCCCTTGGATGTGCTGTTAGCGAAGCGTGCAACCGTGAGCCAGTCGCCCTCAGCAAGCCCTCGCACTAAAAACTTTTCGGCAAACCAACGGCAGGCAAGGTCGATGTTCATCTCCGGAATTTCATGCTTGTTGTAGATATCATCCGCAATGAGCTCGTCGACACCCAGCTCAAGTTGCATGGCTGAGACTTCAACCGGCGCGCAGTACTGAACCAACAGCTTCCCGCTCTGCTTGCTGGTGAGCAGCCAGCGAACCTGGTCACGCAAAACAAGACGGCTAAACAGCCCATAATCCGCTGGTGCGCAGTTGACCCTGGTGCGCGAGTCTCCCTGGACCGCCAGCCACTCATCCTGGTAGCTCTGGAGGAAAATCGCCTGCCCTGCCTGAAAGCCATCGATACGCTCGTCCGTGGAGAGCACCAGTACATCCTCGGACAGCATGGGAAAATCTTTAAATTCCATAAGACATCACCACCTGAACTGCCAAACGACATGGGACTCTTCAAGCTCACCCACATGGATCTGATACGGCTCCACATGCTGCCCACGGAGACTTTCCTTGATACCCTGATAGCGCTCCAGCGGCTTGATCGTCTCACCACGCTGAAGATTCAACGTGGCCTCTGGTAATGGATGGATACCAAGCCCCTGCTCGGTGTACTCAATGCGGATATTGTCAGCAGGCCAGCGGTCATAGCTGAACGTCGGCATCAATCGCTTGAGTTCCAGATTACCTCCCGGTTGCAGCCATACCTTGCGGCCGGTCGCAACCCAGTTCACGGGCTCACAAGACTGCCCCTGATCGCCTTCCACCAGGGCAATGAATTCCTCAAACAGCACCAGCCTGCTATCAGCGGCTTGATCGCAGAAAAAACATGACGTGTCATGGATTGAGTCCAGCTCAACAGGCAGCAGCGTGCTACCGCCGCAGCTCGCGCAGTCGAAAAGACGTTCATCTATTTCCGTCAGCGCTTCCAGCCACTCCGCCATACTCGGACGCTCGCTAGCGCGATGCCGGCCCTGCTCGAAACAACGACTAAAAAGTTTGGACAGCCGACTGTGCTCGATAAGCTGAATAGGCAGGTTCGCAAAACACTGATTCGCATCATCTTGCGATTCATAAATCCAAGGATGCGCACCACGCAATGCTGCCTCCTCTTCCTCTGGCTCGCCCCCACTAACCAACTCACCCTTGAAGGGGTGGTTGTGTGTAAGCAACTGATAGGAAATAACCGCAAAACTCCAGCTGTCTGTCAGACTCGACAGCAGCGCATCGCCACGGACGATCTCTGGAGCACCATAGTCAGCGGTATGCAAGGTCAGGCCGCTATGCGCTTCGAGACTGATATTGTCGCAATCGATCAACCAGGTTTCCGCATAGGCCGGGTCATCCGAGACGAAGATATTGCTCGGCGACAAATCTCCATACAGCATGCCACGCGCATGCAACTGATTCAGGGTTCTCGCCAACTGGCTCAATATTCGAACACGTCGCCGCAAACCACCCTGATGCAGATAATCGGCAAGGGCCTCGTCCTCTGCATTTACAAAGCTGTCAAACAGGCTTTGCAAGGGAACCAAACCGTCCATCAGCTCCATGACATAGCCAAAGCGTGGCTCAGCCAAAAGTACCAAAGGTCTGGCCAGCTTCAGTTCACTAAGATCCTGGCGAATCAACCAGGCGATATGACTGCGCCAACGTTGACGAGCCGGCACATCTTTTTTGGTAAACCCCTTTATAAGAACCTGAGGAAACTGAGTTCGGTAGACAATTCCTTGTCCCCCTCGACTCATCTCTTCCCTCAGCTCATAAGCCGAGCCTTTCGTGTCCTGCACGCGCTTCTGTTGCGCTGTGGTAGTCGCGGTCATTTGCTTCAATCCGTTCTGAAAATTCCAACGATGGACTTGTCATCGCCATGGCGCGGCGTGGACCAGCCATTCAGTTCTCTCGTCAGCCATTGGCGCATACGACGTTTACTGCAGCGCAAGCGGCGCTGGTAAATAGCATCGAAGAAAGGCTCCAACTGCTCAGGAATCAGGTCGTCCGATATGCCGTCAGTCATCAGCAGCACACCATCTCCGGACCTGCTCAAATCAATCTCGGCGCTGTAGCATTCCTGAGAACTAGCCTGCGCCAGAGTAGCGGTCTGATTACAGAAGCCCCCACGTCGGCTTGTCAGCACCCTGAACACACCCTGACTTCTGAGCAGCAGCAAGCCATCTCCAACCTGACCAACCACACCGCGTCCCGATGCATCTAACTTTGCCCACAGACAGGTTGTTTCGTGTGCCCTGTAACGATCACCGAAGTGCGCCAGCCAGGCATCACGCAGGGTTGAACCGACCGTTTCATATGACATTTCTTCTCGCTGACGGGCTAACTGCCTGAACAGTTGTACGGCTTTCTGTGAACCGATATGGCTGAGCGGGCGACTGCCCAGCCCGTCAGCCACAGCAAGACACCAACCACCGCGAATACCGCTGATACAGAAAGCATCCTGATTGGGCGTGCCCTCCTGCTGATGCGCGGGGCCTCGCACGGAGGCCCCACCCGCCAACAAACGCATCAGAATTCCCAGTCTTGATCGTCGGCGCTAGGAATCTGCAAAGGCGTTGACTGATTAGGCGTAGCCGACTGGCTACGTGCACTGACACTCATGCTCACCGCTCGGAAGAAACGGTGGATGTCACGAGCATTCTCGGCGCGAAACAGTGGTGCCTCAGGATCGTTGGCGAAATCGCTAAGCATGGCCTCGTCCGCATCAGCGCCAATGGCCATGGCAAAGCGAGTGGCCTTGGATGAGCGCTCGCCATTGACCAGGCGAGCAAGGGGAACTTCCCAATCATCATTGGGGTAGCCATCGGATACCAGCACGATAACCGGCGTGTAGACACGGGTAGAGTCTTCGATCATCTGGCTGGCCAACGACAGTGCGCCGCCCAGAGGAGTCATGCCTTCTGCAAGCAGCGGCGTGAAACTTTGCAGTTGATGAGCCGGGGTCAATGGCAGGTTCACCTCAGCCTGGCTGCCGCCAAAGGTGATCACACTGACTTGGATCTCAGCGCGCAAACGGCTTGGCGATCATGTCCTTGAGCCCCTTATTCAGGGCCTCGATCTTGCCATCGACCGACATACTGCCGCTGGTGTCCGCCAGCACGATGATCGGCAGTGGGCGTGCAGTCTGGACTTGGAATTTTTTCAGTTCTGACATGTGTACTTTCCTTGTTAACTTATAAGAGACTCTTACCCTTAAGCGTATTTCATGCCAAAAGAATAAAATCTATAAAAATCAATAATTTAAAAACTTCTACGTTGAGAAGAGCTCAGAACAAAAATAAATATCCTTATTAATTAGTAAGTATATTTATCGAAAACATCAGTAGATCTTCACGCTAAAACCAAGTGCTCGGAGAGCCTTGCTGGTTCGGCCATTACGGGGTGGAACGACTTCTGGCCGGGCCCATCCAACCACCTCAGCGAAGGAGTTCAAGCCGTAACGCGAAATGCCATACTCCGAATCACGACCCGCATGGTAAAGACGCTGCCAAATCTCTTCATTTGCTCCTCCATAGAGCACGTAGTGGAGCAATTGGCGCACATCCCAGCCTTTACGGTTGCGCTGGCGCAGGATCAGCTCTGCGAAGGGTTCAACACGTGAATCTCGATCCAGTGTCTTGAGCTCCGGGCGCCCGAGCACCGTCAGCGGAACCTTGATGATATGGTCCATGGTGGCGTGCGTGTTACGACACAGGGTGGCGAACTCTTCGCATGTCAGCCCTTTTACTTTGTCTTGCGCCAGTAGAGCACGCACCGCCGGGGCACTATCGTAGAGCGCGTAATCCTCCCTTGAGGGGGCTTCCGGCAGTGATTTCCACCAATTCAGCTCGGTTTCCAGCGCCGCTTGTGGGTTGGCCTTGTTGCGCTGGTGATAGTCCTCATAGGGTTTATGAAGGCTGTCACCAACGTGGTTGTAGTAATACGCATGCAGGAACTGATCGACCTGCCAGGCTGTTGGAACATCGGCGCTAACCCAGTTGGGGCGATAGTCACCTAGCTGTTGCTGGATGCTTTGCAAAATACCCAGGGTACTCAACCATTCGCGCTTGAAGGCGTCCTTGCGCCGATCGAATGCGGCCTTCTTCTGTACGAAGCTAGGCCCCTCCCATTCGGGATGTTGCCGTTTCTTGATGGCGTCGACATAGACACTTTTGTTCAGGGCATTGAGCCGTTCCATTTCAGTGATGTAATCCGCCGAAATGGGTATGGTCACCTCCAGCTCTCGTAGGTATTCGAAGAACTCCTCCAACTGGTTATCCATGCCGTTGGCGACCAACTCATCCTCCGAAAGAAAAACCCCCGCCTCGATATTCGTCAGCCAGCCGTTATCCGTGTGGTTGGCTGAGCCGATGTAAGCGCCATAGCCTTTCCACCAGATAAGTTTGGGGTGAAAGCGATCCGGGACGAATTGCGTGAAGATGTTGTCCTTTTGATGCCGGAGTAGCCGCTTGAGCAACTCCACCGAGACTGGCACCGTATGGTCGTAGCGCATCCACAGGTCCAATCGCAGCTTATTGGCCACGCAATGACCAACTAAATCTTGGGTGATATCAGAGGCGTTACTGCCGTAAGCCACAGCAGCCAATACGCCATCCACCTGAACCTCCCCGGACAGTTCTGGCAGCAGATCCCGTAGGTGTGTTCCATTAATTCGGTTGGCGATCAGTTTCATGCCGATTCCCTTCAACGTATTGTTGATCTGACTGCACCATACCCCCTTATTCAGGCGACTAGCGCCAGGAGGTTCTCCATCAGCTCTCTAAGCCCCGAGATAACCTCACTGTGGTCTTCATATGTCGAACGCTAAAGGATCTGCTCTGCTGTCATCAGCGACCAGATCCTATCGATAAAATCTTCCGACATTATGCCTACTGTTTGGGCTAGTTTTTCTTGACGCTACAGGTTGCTGTGTACGCCACCGGCGCGCCGGTCAAAGCGAGAATGAAGGCTCGGCAGAGGCAGTTTTCGTTTACACGCCTGCAGCGTAGAAAAAATGACCTTTGGCGGCGACCAGGCGAATAGAAATCTCCGTATCTAGAGCCGACTAGGAAAGGCTTTTTGGCTCAGCGCGTCACACATATGCTCTGCCTTCTGCAGAGCATCAGCTGCCTTTATTTTCACCTCATCAACCATACTCATGGTTCTCGAAAACTTTTGTTGAAGGTCAATAGAAGGAAATATGATAGGAAAATTCTCCAGATGCTCTTTATTGAGCTGCCTTTTATCAATTCCACCAACGCAAACAGAGCGGATATACTCATAGTATTCAGGCATAGTAAGAATGAATAAAATATATTGCTTATCTACAGCTTCATCTAGCCTTATCAAGTACACGTGACCATTCACATTAGCACTATCATCTTCACCCAAAAACATAGCAGCTCGACCCAAACTACTATTTTCCGTGTTAAATCGACCAGTCTTAGTCATCAAAATGTCTTGATTCCTCAAGCTACTACTGGTCATTTTTCTATGTGTCGCCTCATCAATATAAGCAACATCATCAAGTATTATTTTTCTTTTCCATACATTCTGACTCCTTAAAAAAATCACTCCACTCGCTACATAGTTCTCTTTGCCTCCTTTGGGAGTGTTACCACTATGTATTTTTAGAGACAAATCTTTTAACGGCTTAACTTCCCATCTCATTGGATTGCTCACGGGGTCGCCGAACTTATCCAGAAATATGGCGCGGAGGAAGTCGTCGGCGAGTTGGATGGCTTGCTGGCGTTTGCGACGGATGGTGTCGGCCTTGTCGAGGATGGCGGCGATGCGTTTCTGTTCGCGCAGTGGCGGAAGGGGTATTTCTATCTCAGAGAAACTACTCTTGTTCACAATAGGCATAGTCGTAGATGTAGACTTATGCTTTAAAGAAGGCGTTAAGGTCTTACAGAAATAGTACGCATATTTAGGAAAGACTTTAGTCTCATCAAAAACAAGGCTATTTATTTGCTGATTGGTTACCACAGGCACTACGGCGATACCTGTCTTTCCTATTGTTGCGCCAATGCAGCAGACTAAGACAGCATTTGCGGGTAATAGGCGGGCTGACTTCGCACCAGCCTTAGTTAACATTACTTTAGCATTAGAAATCTCTGCTAGCTCACCCAAGTCGCCAGGAGTTACGAAAGGAACGTCTCCATCATAATTCTCATCATTTTTCTTAGGTGTTGAGCCCGTAATAACTGTCGCAACATCTTTGAACTTCACTGATGGCCAACTCACAACATACCCTCCAGCTCATCTAGATCCGCCAAAATCTCCTGCTCCAGCCCCTTGAGCCGTTGTAAAACTACCTTCGGGTCGTCGTACTGCTCCTGCTGATACACCACTTCCTTGTAGCGGTTAATGGATAGGTCGTACTTGTTAGTCACGATGTCTTCTGCCAATACGACAAAAGCCTTTTTGGTTTTGTTACCGAACACCGTATTGATAGTGCTGCCACTGAGATTGCTCTCGACCATTTGCCGATAGCGCTGCCACTGGGCTAGGGCATCGGGCAGATCACTGCCGCCCTCGCCCTTCAGCGGGGTTCGCTTATCGTCCAGCGAATAGCCGTCAGCCTGGAGATCGTAGAACCATACTCGTTCCGTGCTACCGCCTTTGGTGAAGATAAGGATAGCGGTGCTGACCCCCGCGTAGGGTTTGAACACGCCACTGGGCAGGCTGACGATGCCTTCCAACTGGTTGTTATCCAGCAGTTCCTGGCGAAGTTGCTGGTGAGCTTTGCTAGAACCGAACACCACCCCGTCCGGCACGATTACGGCGGCACGTCCACCAAGCTTGAGCGAGCGCAAAATATGAGCGACGAACAGCAGCTCGGTCTTCTTGGTTTTTACCAACCCCAACACGTCGGGGTTAGTGTTGCTTTCGTCCAGGCTGCCCTTGAACGGGGGGTTGGCCAGCACTACGTCAAAGAAGTTTTGTTCCTGCCGTGGGTAGTGCTCCTTGATAGATTTGCTCAGGGAGTCCTGGTAGCGGATGTTTGCACCGTTTACCCCGTGCAACATCATGTTCATGCTGGAAACACGAAGCATGGTGGTGTCGAAGTCAAACCCCCAGAACATCTGCTCATTGATGTGCTGACGGTAGGGTTCGAGCTGGTCACCGGTAAAGTGCTGATTGCCTTCTTCATCGGTAAAAATGCCCGACTCGCTGGAGTGCTCGCGATTGAGGTATTCCATGGTGCGGGCAAGGAAACCTGCGGTGCCGCAGGAGGGGTCGCAGATCACGTCCGTCGGTTGGGGGGCGATAAACTCAATCATTGCATCGATGATATGGCGCGGCGTGCGGAACTGGCCGTTGATGCCGGCGGTGGTGAGCTTGCTGAGCAGGTATTCGTAGATATCGCCCTTCACGTCGCTCTGGGTCAGCGGCAGATCGTTGACCATTTCCACGGCGGAGGTCAGCACCGACTCGTTCTTGATCTCCAGGTCGGCGTCCTGCATGTATTCGCTGATATGACCGAGGCCTTCACGCTCGCCACCTTCGCCCTCGGCGCTGCCCAGTTTGGCGAAAAACGGGTAAACGTTCTGTTTGAGATGCTTGTGCAGCTCCTTGCCGCTCATGTTGCGGAAGTTTTTCCAGCGAAGCAGCTGGCCTTCCGGCGTACTGGGGAACAGGCGGTCGAAGGCATTGCCGGTGCGGTTGGCTTTGCGCTCGGCCACGTCTTCCTGCATGTCGAGCATGCGGGCGAACATCAGGTAGCTGATCTGCTCGATCAC
>LNAP01000762.1_pt1 | contig 35621 bp, 31 predicted proteins | sample 602601 | NCBI WGS metagenome assembly LNAP01 (sample SAMN02440304, study PRJNA202911) | soil metagenome | biome: Subtropical and temperate rainforests or woodlands; isolation source: soil samples (1 kg each in a 20% v/v slurry with milli Q water) were... ... | reverse complement strand
ATACAGGTTCAACTGCCGCTGGAAGCTCGTGAAGTTGTTGTCTGTGGATTAGAATAACAAAATAGTGTTTGGTAAGCAGAAATAAATCATGCAGAAAACTGTGAAAATATTTGCTTCTCGCCCAGCGTCCATCCAGATGAACATACCAATATCCAAAGGGAATGACAAAGCAAAAAACAAAGCAACGTACGTTTGAAGTGCTTGGGCAGGATCAAGTTCACAAACTTATCCATGTCTCTGACTTGAAAGCTCGTGCCGTGTCCCTGCCAGCCCACGATGCTTTCTTCTTCACTGCTCACTAGATCAAACAGCTTCACAGGGAAGGTATTGCTATAGTTGCGGTAAGGGATGTTAGTACCGGGGATAATGTGCGTGCCGATGATTAGGTTGTTCGAGGGGGGAATAAAGCTAGTCAGCAAGGGCAGCTGCGGAGCAGGCTTAGCCAGCCCACTACCACCACCCATGCCTGTCATCAGAGCAGAAGGCAGGGAAGAGTTAGCTAAGTGACTATTCATAGCCATCGGTAGTCCTGGAGATAGTAGATTAGACGCTAGCGGCAAGTCTCTCGTCATAGTAGCAGCAACATGTGGGTGTGAATGTGTATGTGCGGGAGACAGGTGCGCCGCAGCAGCAGAGTACGATGGCAGATGCGACAAAGGCTCCGACTTGATGGTAGCGAGCTTATCAAAGTCTGTTCCTGTTCCTGCTGCTGCAGTGGCAATGGGCACCGCCACACCAGCCATACCAATGCCAACAGTATTCGTAGGGTCAGATCCCCCGAAGCCACTGGCGAAGGAGCTCATACTCATCAGGGCATCGATTCCCGAGCGGTCATCGTCGGTAGTGGTGGCTAGGTGGATCTGCGCGAAGGAAGGCAGCGTCATCGAGTGCGAGTAATAGTGGTGGTTGTTATTATTGGTCACACCGCTGCTCTCACTGTTGGAGTCTTCGTATTGCTGGTTGTGCAGGTTTAGACTCGCTGTGAGGGCCTGGATGTAGGCCGCCGAGTTGGTCAATGGGTTCGGCACGTGAGCCATCTGGCTAACCACACTGCTATGTAGCCCACTGCTACCACCACTACTACCACTGCTACTGTTGCTAGTAGCCTGAATGCCGTTTCGCGACACATTCGAAGAGCCGGAGGAAGCGCGGATCAGCTCCGACAGGGCTACCACGGCCTCACACCATCTAGCTCGCTGCAGCCTGCGGGGGTCCAGACCTTTAAACTTGGCGTCCTCTTGAAGCACCTTGAACTTGCTGCGTCGCTCGACGTTGTTCTTCCACCAGGTGTACAGTTGGTGTGGCTCAGACCAGTGGGTGGACGGGTCGAGGCTGACGAAAGGAGGACCGCCGTAGTAGCCCTCTTCCGCCATGTACGTAGGCAGGCAACAAGCTTGTTTCGCAGCGATCAGCCAGTCCATCACTAGTTCGCGCTTGAAAGTAAAGATGCTCGGCAAAGACTTTCCTTTCACAAACTCACTCACACTGATCAACACTGGTACGAATAAAAAGAAGAGGAAAGTGAGATTGAGAGGGAAGGAAGGGCTAGGTATTGAAAAATAATGCTATAATGACGGATATTCAACAAGATTAATGTCATTGAATGCTAAACAATTTTATTTACCTTTGATGATAAACACTCGTGAGCACCCCTGGCTGCTGACTTGGTTGTTTTGAACGATCACCACTGGCTGTGGCGGCAGCCCCACGCCCACTCTCAACGCAGCCGCAGCCTGCTGCTGGGCTAGCTCCGCTTCCTTTAAGGGTACTAGATACAAAGGAACGGTGCTGAGGTCCACTTTGGTAGCTCCAACCAATTGCGACAGACCTGTACTGGGGGTTGCGCCTTCTGTGGTACTGGACCCACCTGACCCAGCATCACCTGCTTTCTCGGAGCGTTCTGTCCCGTCCACCTGACTTCCTTCCTCATCGCCTCCTTTCAGGGCCTTGTTGGTGGCAGAGAAAGCCTCCGCAGCAGCGGTGCCAGGGGCAGGTACGGGTAGCGTGGCAGCGCTGATTATCAGCACCTTCACCAGCTCTTGGATCCGGTTCACTAGCGTGTACGGGTCGCTGTAGCTGTTAAAAGTAATAATTTTGAAGGCAATCAGAACAAGATGAGACAGAAAGGAAAATTCGATTGTCCTCTTACTCGTCAATGGAGCTGGCAGAGAAGTAGAGGTTCTTTTCAATGCGCTTTGAGACTTCTGGAAGCTTCTCAATCCACTCCGGGGTGGCAGAAGGTCGTCTTTGTAAGATTAAATGGCTTATGCACTGCTCCATAGTCTCTCTGGTGCGAACATGCTCGGCAGGGCAGTGCCATGCCTTGTAGTCGAGCGGACCATCGAACATGAGCACATTGCAAACGGCAACAACAGCCGGATGGGTCGCTTGGATGGGGTCTGTGTCATTATTACTGACATTCTTTGGCAAATTTATTGGCCTGGAGGTCGCTCCTGCGCCAAGATCGGCTGTGTTCTCTTCAGGCTTCTCAGACATCTTAAATTATTTGATGGAATTTTTTGCGGTGCGGGTGGCTAAAAGTTGGTTACTTTCTGCCTTAAAGATTTAACTCTATACTCTAGGAAACAAATAAACGGGCAGCGAACAAACAAGTAGTTGATTCACGTTGTCAATCAGCCTCCTAAACTGGAAGTGCTTTGGCAGAAGGACACTTGTGCGACAACACCGCAACACCATTGCCGACATTTAAACCAGCTGTTCTACGACCATATCCTGGACATTGAAGAGTTTGCCTCTATGCTGACATGGTCTTTAATGATCGTACGTACTAGAATTATTCTTCAAGACCCAAAAGTGTGCGCATGTTCTTAACTTCGGCACGACACTGACGCACCCCTTCCGCGGAAGGGAAACTCACAGCAGCAGATTTGAATAGTACTTCAAGCTGCTTAATACCTTGTTGAAAACGAGCTGATTGTTCTTTTGTACGATTTGGTCTCCGTCGTTTGTCTTGGGTACCATGTACACAACCTCCCTTCCAACTGAGGTTACCGTCGAACGCGGATTACAATGTGGCCATGGACAACCACGTCTTCCAGTCTCCAATCCCCAACGATATTATCAAACATTTGAACAGGGCCCAGCTGACGCTAAAGCAGTTCAAGAACCTCCACTTTTCAATTATTTCAAGCACAGACGGCCATTTGTAGTCTGGGCCATTGTGTTGACCATAATGGTGTTTGTCGGATACATAGCCTGGACCATGAATGGATTTTCAATATTCAACGGTTCCGATCCTGTATTTTTGAATCCCACTGATAATACTATAACGCGTTCATGCACTTTTGCTGAATGCCAGCGTACTATGTGCGATCCCGACCTCTCTCCTTTTGTTTGCACTGCTGGTGAGTCCTGATATCCTATGTTCATTTATTCTCTCCCCCAGCCACCAGAAACAACATATTTTCCAAACATTTCTAACTTCTCATATCTTATTTCCAGGTGCCGCACACGACGGCTGTGCTGCCACGGCTGCTGTCTGGGCCCACACCACTGTCTGCACTGACTACTGTGACGTTTCTCAGTGTACTGCTGCACCACCTTCAAAAGAAGACCCCACACGGAAATGTGACCTCTGCACACCACAGCAGTGTATGTTTTATGGCGCCAAGTGCACAGCTCCTGCGGTATTTGTGTGTGTCCAAGGCAGTGCCCGCTATGGCTGCTCCGCGGATCCTTACGCGTGGCCTTACTCGCTCAATGGGATCTGCACCGAGTGCTGCAATAACAGCGCGTGCAGAGTATAAGCAACGCATTTGCTTTTTCTCTTAGTATAGAGCCAACTAGGTGAATCTGTGCACTGCTACGAACCGTGCACAGAGGGAATGTCTGTCGTTCCTGCAGGCGCAGATAAGTACTGTAAAGTCAGGACTGAACACTTCATTAAGCAACACCATATGCTAAACGAATTAATATGCACTCTTTGTATTCGGATTGGCATTAGTAACGCAAATTCTGACTCAGTCAGGAATGCTCCTTCACTTCATTTGTTTTCAGCCATTCCACATTATTTCTCCACTCCAGAATCTACCGTACGAAGTCCGTGGATCAACGCATTACCTTCTTGTAAAGTGAGACTCATGGTAAAAATAGATCTCCTGCATAATACAATAAAACTGCGCATCTGGTTTAACTTCTCGTCACGTATTTGTAGAATCTATTATTCGATTCGGACGTTGAAGAGGTGCGAGTGCAAACAGTTATCTGATCTATCCTTTTCAACATTTCTATGATGCTCATAAGATAACATGTCATCTAACGCTGCATATTGTTGTTAATAGTTCGGAGGAACTGATCTCATTGATGCTATCGTCGATAAGCAGGGCACTGAAAAGGTGAAGGATCTCCTAGCTTGTCACGACATTGATGTAAATTTAGCTGATGAGGTAAACCTGCGCGACAATGCTTTTATTTTCTTCTTTTCTTAACACAAAGTGTGTGTTGAAAATTGGTTTGTAGTACGGAAGAACACCGCTATTAGTCGCGGCAGGCAAGGGCCATTTTCAAGCGGCAAAATTACTTCTGGCTTGTCGGAACATAAGTGTCAATGCGCGTACTCCGGTAAGTAAAAGAAACAGTTTACTTGTTCGGATGACCACAAATGAAAACTAATTCTTACTAATTCTTATTCACGCTTTCTTCACGTAGTATGGAACAACGGCTCTCATGGAAGCGTGCGCGTACGGACATAAAAGGATTGTGAGGTTGTTACTGACTTGTTCTAATATTGAAGTAAATTTTCAAGACATGGTAAGCAAATGCATGGGTTCATGTTAGTATGCTTTGTTCATCACCAACAAATTTTCATTATTAGTCAGGAGATACAGCGCTCACCATAACAGCACGCAATGGCAACATTGAAATTTTGGAGTTGCTTCTGGCTTTTCAGAAGTTGGACTTTAACTTGTTGACGAAGGTACAATCAGTTGTTGACTACCGCTGCTCTATACCTCTGGCACATTAATATCTGTTATCTTATAGAGCGGACACAATGCTCTGGATTTGGCAGTATGCCCAGAAACGAAGGCACTTCTTCTAGCTCGTGGTACGAATTTATGAATTTTATTTTCCTAAATCCTCTACAGTAGTTGGGTTACCACTGTCGTATCTAAATGTGTTACATAGTAATCGCTCCACCTGTGCAAAAGGAGCACGTTCTTAGCCCTGCTCACAATTTCCTTGCCGCCGCGAGGCGGGGAGACATGCAAAGAATTCAAGAATTCTTGAAGCACGCTAAGGCAGCGGATGTGAACTATCAGGATACGGTAAGATTGAAGATTAAACGTATTGGTGTTATGGTTACATCAATCCTAATCCAATGCACTGACGCTACCACTGTACGTACTTATCGTCACCAGAACGGAAACACCGCTTTGTTGAATGCAGTTTATAGTGCGCACACTGATGTTGTGAGAATACTGCTCACGTTCCCTGGCATCGATGTTAATATCCCACATAAGGTAATACTATCACTTTCATATTATTGCTTTGCTCCCTTTGCTTATCATACGTGATAAAATGTCTTTACTCAGAATGGATATTCTGCATTACTGGTTGCTGCCTCCGACCAACCTGCAGTTGCGAAAATGCTGCTTGGTGTGCCTTCTATCCGCATCAACTTTCAAGCGTTGGAAGTAAGCATATTTTCTGAAATTTTTTAGTCTTCAACAGGGCCTCATTATTAACACTACTTTTATTACAGAACGGACAGACGGCCCTCATTAGGGCAATTGCCAATGGCCAAAACGAAATAGTGAAGATTTTGTTGGATTTTCCTGGAGTGAATGTCAACCTGATTCAAAAGGTAAAATGAAACATGCAAACCGTTTTATGTGGAAAATGTGATGCCAACGTTGATATCATTTCTCGCGGTGTTTTTAATTAACAGAACGGATACTCTGCACTTATGGTGGCGGCTCGGTGCAACAACGATTTTGTGAAGCGGCTGCTGGCTGTTCCTGGAATAAATGTGAATTTGCAAAATGAGGTAATTTCCAGTTTTTAGAATATTTTTTTTTGACAATTTCACACGATACACTGCTGACACAAACTTCTGAATCATACCGCATTAGTACGGACAAACAGCCCTCATGGTTGCGACTTACCATATGCGCTTGGTAATCATGAGGCAACTACTGGCCTGTCCTGAAATACCTGAGGTAAAATCTCGGTCTTTGTCCGGTACCGCGCTAATGTTTGATGATTTACGCCACGCATTGCCACATCAATACGAAGTAATTATAAAAAATGCTTTATCTTTAGGAAGGAAAAACAGCCCTTATTTTATCCCACCAGCTAGCGGATATGTTCACAAAGGTATCTATTCTTTCTTTTTTGGATTTTAGGCGAAATACATTAATTATATTTTCTTACAATTTGTAGACGAATCTAACTGCTATGAACACTGCTAAGTACGGAAGAATTAAATCGCTCCTCCGCGTACACGGTACTAATTCCGAAATACTTCATTTCAATTCCTTTTCATTTACTCATACTTCAAATATTACATTGTTCCTGTTGGATAGCCGCAGAACCATGCGTTCGGAGTAAGGAGATGGGTCCCTCTGCTGCTACCATCCCAGCAACAGCTGGCCCCGTCATTGCTCCCAACAGCCTCGTTTCTATTCGATCCGATACGCACGAAGAATGCGCTCTTGCAACTGCAGACGTAGCCCTCGCGTCTAACAGCATTTCAACTGCGGCTTCTTTCGGTGCTAACGTTGATACCGCAAGTACAGGGGGTGAAACCGTTGCAAGTAGTCCCGCTGCCTGTGCTCCAATCATACCTGTTACTCTCACCAGTGCCCGCAGCGATGCGTCTTTTACACTTTCAACGCCTTCTGTGTGTGCTACAAATCTACGAGAGGAAAGTGTTACACATACCGGAACGGCTTCTTCTTTCGCCAGCGCCATCAGTACTACCTCTACCCAACATCACCCAACAAGCTGGTTGGCGGCGCGGCTCCGTCTGAGCGGTATGTCCGAGAACCTCGTGGTGGATTGTGAGCATAAGTTAGTGCACACGGAGGGGTTCAGCAATATGATTGACTTTGCAGAGTGTCTACCTGCAGAGTTTAATCGTGGTTATCTGACTAGTATAGGTATTGCTGGACTGGGGACGCAGAAATATCTCATGAGGCTGCATGGTGAATTACACCATGCAAGCAGGCTACTTCAATCTTCTCAGCTACCACCCCAGTCTGTTCTGATGACACCATTAGTAAATCATTCTATCAATAGTACGGATATCGTGGCTGATATCAAAGTTGATAGAGACTGTATGATTGGCAATACCGATGGCATGGACGGTGCGGATTGTCGTAAACGAAGCCGCGCAGACGCGTTTAAGTGTGATGCTGCGGCCACAGAACATGAATTTGTCCCCACATATCCCATGGAAGATAGGCGGTTTTAATAGAATCGACTATTTTTGTGGAGGCATTTTTTTTTCTGGGGAGAGTAAGTTGTTGCATAGACTCGCATAATAAAATTCGAGACTGATAAACTTTAAAAAAAAGCGGATAATAATCAAAAGAAATTAGTTTTACAAAAAATAACTTGTGGAAACAAAAATACTACACCGCTATCGCAATTGTTCCTCTCTTTCGGCTTTGGCTCTAGCTTCCAGAATAACCTTCTCCAGCCCCGTGCCTTTTAGATGGGCATTCGTGCCATAACTCGAGGTGTTTGCATTCACTCTCGTGCGGGTAATTTTCCTTTTTGCCTTCGCTTTCACTTCTCGTTTGGCCTTGAGCGGCGCCGCGCTGGAGGCATGTTTGGACACCAAATTTAGGTTTACGAGTTCTCTGTGCAGGGCGTCACCGTCCCCGAGAAACACACGCAGTCCTTCGGCGGTCTGCTCCCAGCAGGATTTGATGTCGCTACTGCAGCCGTGGCGGTAGCAAGGGCCTGTATACACCTGTGCGTGTGTATTGTAATATCAGAGAAAAGTGAATATAAGAACTACGCAAATACGACAAGTAAAAAAGAGCAGCAAAAACTACGCTTGTAGGAGCACACGTTAGATGATGAACATGACATAAAATAAAACCTTTTTTTTTACCTCATTTCCCTCAAAATCTCCATCCAAAGGCAATACTTCACTGGTAAAGGGATCGCAATACACATTCCGATCGGACATGTCCTTATCTGCATAACAAGAGCAAAAGCGGGTGAATAAATAGTGTGTCATATGAGTAACAAGCTGGTGGTTTCCTAGTAGTAACCGATATTGGAAGCGACATGTCGAAAGCACTCAATAAAAACACTTACCAATCGTCACAGAAGTAGGCGCAGCTGCACGCTGGATCTGCTCTCCTGCGGCGCCTGAACCAATGGCCGAGCCCACTCGGTACCAGTACTCACCCACCTGGATAGCCTCCCCGCGCCGTATCTCCGTGCGGAAATCAGTGCTGGTTTTGACCAGCTGCTGCCCGGGCGTGGCAGTGACGGTACCTGTAAATGTGCATATGTTAGAATTGCAAGCACACAAACTCGCGCTCCAGTAGAAACAAAAAGGGAGCAATGATCAAAAGTTTAGCATAACGATATTACTTTCACCCATAGGTTACTCACCTGATAGTTTGGTGAGAAAGGGTCGGCCTCTGGGGTAGAGAACCAGTGACTTGAACTCAACTTTGTTCTTCACCGCAATGATGTCTCCGCCCACAATCATCGACCCGCAGTCCGCCTCGATTCCCTCATAGCAGTTCTTGATGTCCGCCAACACGACTCCATTCTTGCTTCGACGAATGGTCTCAATGAGCTGACTCTTATTGCTGAAATTCAGAAGAAAAGGTAGGAATAATTCTTATCACAGCTCCAAGATGCAAAAGCACAAATGGAAATCCGAACCTGATGTTGTATCTAGCTCTGTATTGAAATGCTAACGACTTCTCGCCCGCAGTGCTGCCGTACTGCTGCTGTTCCACGCGTGGATTGCTTTTCAACATGCCCAGAACATAAATATCATCCTGCAAGTTTATGTTCAGCTCTAAAGAGAGAAGGAGGGTTGTAAGAGTAAGTACCTACTAGTACAAGTGAGCCACATTTTACCTCTTTGAATATCGACAAATGTTGCCTGTAGTTAGAAGAGAGAAATAGAGGTACGGTAGGGTTCATTTGTCAGCCTTGACGATGCGAAAAAATAAGACATAATGTGAACCTACCCAAGAGGAATCGGGCAACTTTTTCAAGTATTCAACAATTTCGATGTGCTTTTCAACAGTCGACCTCGTCTTTTGAGTCTCATTTGTCTTGGTGCTTGAGGTACCTTGGCCGTTTATAAGAATAGGAACGACTCCACTACCACCGAGCTGGAAAGTGCCAATTGGATTGCTCGCTCCACTGGATCCGTGAGAGTAAAACTTAAGGTGGTCATGCTGCATCTTTGTTCCTCGTAATACTCGGTTTGTGGTGGCTACGATGGAAAAGTGAGATTGCCAGACTGCTGGGAGAAGGAAGCGAGTCGGCAGAATCCGAACGCGTATGAAGGTAATATTACTAACATGTAACAATTGATTATGTTTGAAAATGCAACATCTAGACATTGTTTATGCACATATTTCATAACGCTAACTGACCATCAATAGCGTTAGTGCCATGTTGAAGACACCGTTACATTTTCGTTTGAATAAAAATTCCTGGCGCACTTTGCTTTCCTTTTCCAGCGTGAGCCATGCAGGTAAGACAATAACAACATCGTGTACTAACAATCCTCATCTTATATTTTGCTATTGTGTGTAAATGAGGCAGAGTGCAGCATCGAAGCAACTGTTCTTAGCAGCCCATCTAAACCAAGTGCAAAAAGTACGCGGCTTGTTGAAAAATGCAACAGCGAAGAAATTGAACCAGCGTGACGAGGTAAGATTTAATTAGCATACTTTCTGGGTCAAAGATTTGTCGCCCATTTAATCTGTTTCTTATTCTTCAGCTTGGTAATACGATGCTCATATGGGCATGTTTCAGCGTTCATGTGGAAATAGCTGCTCTTTTGCTGGGATTTTCTGGTGTAGATGTTAACTTACAGGGCAATGTAAGATATCATACATTGGTTACACACGAGTGCAGAAAAACCTGCCTTTATTTCCTCGCCACACTCTTTTTTCATTGACAGGATGGAAGAACGGCACTAATTTCGGCATCGCAGAACGGCCACGTAGACACAGTGCGCTTGTTACTAGCTTGTCCAAGTATCAACACTAACGCGATCGACGAGGTAGTTGCAGTTTGTGTTGCTTCATAGATCATGGTTTCAATTTAACATATCTGTATGTGCACCATATCTTAGGAAGGATACACTGCGCTGCTCTATGCATCCAGGAAGGGCCAATTGGAGATTGTGAAGATGTTACTGACTAATCCACTCATTGATGTTAATTTGCAAGCTAGCAAGGTAAGAGCCAGCACACATCGCACAATTGGACTCAAATCATAGCCATTCTTTTCATGTACACACTGATGCGCATTAATACAGGAAGGAATTTCTGCACTGATCGGCGCAGCGTACAAAGGTCACACAGAGATTGTAAAGATGCTTCTGGCTTGTTCCAAGATCGATGTCAACTACCAAGACTCGGTAAGTCAAGGCATGCGTTTATTCTTGGAAAGATATCTTGTGTCTTATCCTTCATCCCTGTTGTCTTATTTTAGGTTGGGCGCACGGCTCTGTGGGTGGCGAGCGTGAACGGGCACACTGACACCGTGAAGGCTCTTTTGACATGTGCCAACATTCAACTCAACTTGCAGACCAATGTAACATAGCAACATGCAAATCAACTTGCGTAGTATGATAGTATGATTTGCATTCGTAATATTTCGCACTTAATAAATTACACAAACACAGAAAGGAGGGTACACAGCGCTAGCTTGTGCCTCAGAAGAAGGCCATATGGAAGTGGTGGAGATGCTGCTAAAGTCTCCTTCCATTGATATAAACCTGCCCACAGAGGTACAAATCACGATGTCTTTTTCCTTGTGTTTTATTGAGAATACTACCGTTTACTTTGTGTAGGAGAATAAAACTGCTCTAATGCTCGCTTCCAACAAAGCGGATGGGGCTGCAATTGTTAAATTGCTGCTAGCTTGTCCTGGCATTGAAGTTAACCTTCAAAACAAGGTCAATCCCTGTTTCTTTTCTTCTTCTATACTATCAACTATTTTAATCTAGCGTCACTGTTTTTTTCTATTCTTTTCTATCACAGACTGGAAACACCGCTCTGATGGGTGCATCGCATCGTAACTTTTGTGAAATAGTGAAATTATTGCTCTCTAGTCCTACCATTGACGTTAACGTGGCGACACGGGTGAGAAAGCACGCTTTTTATGTCTCCATTTGCAATGCACTAACTTTTTATAATATACTTGCTTTGGTTGAATAATATCAACAGGAGAAAAGAACAGCGCTAATGTGGGCTGCTAACACAAAGTGCACAGAAGTAGCCAAGTTGCTGCTAGCGGTTCCGGGAATTAAAGTCAACCTGCAAGCTGATGTAAGTCACACACAAAGCAAACTTTTGTCAACGTATATGCTGGTATATATTCCTTTACCACCTTATTTTTACAAATAGGATGGATACTCAGCACTGATATGCGCATCGTTTAATGTACACCTGGAGATGGTAGAGCTCTTGCTCGCCTATCCTGACATTGATGTGAATCTACAGGACAATGTGAGTTTATTGTGCATATATGTAGGCTATGCATATAATTTGAGTTTATGAAGCCATAATTTACCATTGTTTGTTCTTCCAGGGAAGTAGTACAGCGCTCATGATAGTGTCTCGCAATGGGCATACCGACCTGGCGAAGATGCTGTTGGTTAATCCTAACATCAATGTCAACTTGCAAGATAAGGTATGGCTGTACAATGATTATACAATGCATAGATATAATATACAATGCATGTATATTGTAATATTTTCATATTAACTCTGTTTACAGTACTAACGGTACGAATGATTTCGTTCTTGTTTATCAGGATGGGTTCACCGCACTTATGTACGCATCCAGAAAGGGTCACACGGAGATTGTACGCATGCTATTGAAGAATCCAAACATAGATATTGGTCTGGCAGACAAGGTTAGATGCGATTCCTTTTTTGTTTAGAAAAATAATAATGTATGTTTGATGTGCGGCTATGGTTTCGAAAACTACCTTCAATTTTTCTGTATTCAATGTTGTCTTTATTATTTAATAGGAAGGAGTCAGTGCGCTGATGGGGGCATGTTTTCGAGGTCGGATGGAGGCAGTCAAGCTGCTGTTGGCGTATCCTAGCGTCGACATCAACCAACAAGATAAGGTATAGTCGAAAATTTGTGTCTTGCTTTGTACTTGCATTGTTATTTATTATTTATTTAGCATCCACGCACTAATATAATCCTACACATCTCTTTAATTTAGAACGGAAACACTGCTCTTATGTTTGCTATAATTGAGGGGTTTACTGAGGTGGCGCAGACGCTGCTAGCTTGTGCGAACATTCAATTAAACACTTCATGCAAGGTGATTTAATATTCTCCCTTCTGTTATTTTGCTACTCTTGCAAATATGTTATTTTGGCTCATTTCTTATTACATTTGTTAGGATGGAAACACTCTTCTCATCGTCGCGTGCGTGGAAGGTCACGCTGAAATTGTGAGGATTTTGTTGCGCCACCACGCCGTTGACGTGAATGCACAGGATGTGGTAAGAAAATGGGTTATTTTATGAAGGAATATCCAAATAGTATTAATAACTGAGCTATCATTTTGTCTCCTTTTTCGCAGGATGGAAATACAGCTCTTATGCTAGCTGCGAATCAAGGCCACCCTGAGATTGTGAAGCTGCTGCTCGCTGTCCCAGCTGTAGACGCTACTCTGCGGAATAAGGTACGAGTATGGTATGATTGTTATAGCTGTAGATATGCTGGCAGTAGATGCGCACCTCTGCCATGAGACTATCAGTACTAATCTGTGTCATATTGTCATGTTTTTACATACCACCAGACCGGCGAAACTGCCTTCAAACTGGCTACGACAAAAGAGATACAATTGCTTCTTGCAGGTCGACATGGTAATGTTGCTGGTGCTGATTGTCGAAAACGGGGTCGTGAAAATTTCGACGAGTAAACGTAACCTATTATTGACCGTTACGACATAATATGCTGAGTGTAGTTTCTCAATTAGTTGTATTATAATCTTAAATAAGATACCTTCCAGGCACTAACTAGGATCCTTTTTAGAATGTAGTTCGAAACAGATTCGAGCACTAACAACAGCGACGAGTACGTTAGCGAGAATATCAACGAATTAGCCCATCATTGCTGCAGAGCTACAATAAGTGGGCTACGGACAATTTACGACTCGTACAAATTTCAATGCTTGATCATAGTTAGAATAGTCATCATCTATCAAAGTGGGAATCCCCAAAAAACAAGGTTAAAACGCGCACATGTTGCCAATCATAGTGATGGTGCTATTGGGGGTAACCGTTATAGGTTAACACCTTTTCCATTAAAAATAGCCCTCTCCAACTTGTATGCCCCCCGAAACCCAGCAAACAGACAAAGAAATTCAACGGAGCCTCGTCTCGCATTAATTTGCGGCGCAAATATACGGTTTTGCAGCCAAACGGCGCTGATATTGACGGGACAGGGGGGGGGCTCGAAGGGACACACTTTTTGTACGTACAAAAAACGTATCTTTTTTTCCGGAACGGAAACGGAGTGAACAGCCGATTTTATTATAACCAGTTGCGACACTTCAATGACTGAAGACTTAACCTGAGGGTTCAATGTATCATTTACATTCAAAAGCAGTGAATATTTTGGTCTACACACAATGGAAAGGAGCGAATGGAAAGGAGCGATTATATTGAACCTTGTTAAGATGTCCGAGCATTGTGTCGTGGAGCAATGAACGTGACAGAAAAAGTAAGCATAACGACTTTGTCACACGCGAAGATGAAAAGATGCTGAGAAGATACAAATTGAAAGCAGCAAAGAGGTACGGTTGTTGGCGCCAACACACTCTACTGTAGGGTTCGAAGGCGGATGGCTCAGTTAATGGCGATGCGAAGTGAACGTTAAATTAAGCACTTCTACAGCTCGTACCTGAATAATCTGCATAATTGATATTACGGTTACCCCCAACTGCCGAGTTAGCGTCCGCGCCAAGGCCCCCGTATATTGAAGGCATTTAGCAGGAACCTTCCCATTCCAGGAATCTAAAATCAACGACCAATCCTCAAGACTCATCCTGTGCATTGAATGAGCGAACGGGATCTTGAGTTTGAACGGCTTCTCATTGCGGTTGTCCGAGGGGAAGTTCAGACAGTGCGTAATGTGCTGGAAAAGGCAACAGTACAGATGCTGAACCAACGGGATAAGGTAAGCTCGACAACCAGTGTTTGTGTTTTAGGAATTTTAGTCAATCATTGAACTGTTTGAATATATCCAACAGCACAGAAACACTTTGCTAATGTGGGCATCGCATGGCGGGCACACCGAAATAGTGAAATTGTTGCTCGACTTCTCTGCTGCTGGCATTGAAATAAACTGTCAAGACAATGTAAGATTTTCCTTGCTGTGCTGACTCTTATGTATAACTTTAATTCTTTTATATCTTTTGAATAGGAAGGACGTTCAGCTCTAATTTTGGCGTCGCAACATGACCATCGAGACATTGTGCGCACGTTGCTGGCTTGTCCTGGAATCGATACGAACCTTAGTGATGAGGTAGTTACATGCCACTTCTGCTTTGCTGTCGTACTCCTTAGATTTGTCCCATTTATCATTCGCACAGGAAGGGTACACTGCGCTGCTCTACGCATCTAGAAAGGGACACACGGAAATTGTGGAGATGCTATTAGTTATGCCCGACGTGGATGTTAACCGACAAAATAATGTGTGAACACATCTTTCCCCAACATTATTAGTCGAAGCATTCCAATCGTGCTTACTTTCTTCTATTTTGCATACGTACCGTAGGAGGGTATGTCGCCGCTGGTAGGGGCATCTTGTCGTGGTCGACTGGAAGCAGTGCAGCTTCTGTTGACCCATCCCGATCTTAACATCAACCACCAAGACCAGGTAGGATGAATTTAGATTGCTATAATGTGTGAAAACTACGAATGCAATTATTTCTCAATTGAGACATTCTATTATCACACTACTCTATGCATAATTTTCGCTTATACGTTTATTTCAGGAAGGACGCACTGCTCTTACCATGGCTTGCGTATTCGGACATGTGGAGGTAGCACGGTTGTTACTGACACGCACAAACATTCAGCTGAACCTCCAAACGAAGGTAAATCCGTTGCAAGTATGGAATGTTATGGACTGTTAATACCAATAAGAATACTGCGTGTACAGCACTAAATTATTGAAATACTGAATGTATGTTATTACGACGTAGGAAGGGTTCACAGCTCTTACTGCCGCTTCAGAAGAAGGGCACAAAGAACTTGTGGAGTTATTGCTTCCTTGCCCGGGCATTGATGCGAACTTAGCTATTCAGGTATGACCGAACTACTATTTTAAGTGGTTTTTCTTTAAAACCGAATAATTTTCACTGTTTTTTTTTGTTCTTGATTTTGTTTTTGTTTTCAGAGTGGAGATACGGCCCTAATGCTAGTCTCCAGAAAAGGGAAGGTTGACATAGTACGATTGCTAGTCGCAGCTCTTGGAATAGATGTGAACCTACTGAATCAGGTATTCGTAGAAAGATATTGCTCGTTGTCACAGCCGAAGTAAATGCTTACTCGTATTTTTCCGCATGGTAAATATCATAGAGTGGAAATACGGCGCTTATGAGTGCCACGCGTCACTGCCATGTAGAGATTGTGAGGATTCTGCTTGCTTGTCCGACCATCGATGTGAATGTCGCCGCACCGGTAAGTGAAAACCCTACCAAACGCACATTTTCTTTTTTTCTCTCTTCTTATTAAAAATAACTGTCTCTCTTTTCTCTCTTTTATTTTTCTTTTCTTTAACAGACAGGAGGGTCGGCCTTGATGTGCGCAGCTTCAGTCAATTGCACACAAGTTGTGGAATTATTCCTTTCAGTTCCTGGCATAGACGTTAACCAGCAAACAGCTGTAAGCCTCGCCATAGACCTAATTTACATACATGTAGCGGTCGCTGTAATCTGCTACTATCTTCTACTGCGTATCATGTTATTATAACAGAGCGGATACACTACATTAATGTTTGCTGCCCACAGAGGCAATGCAGATATGGTGAGAGCACTTCTGGCTGTGCCTGGTATAGACATAGCTCTCGAGAACGAGGTGAGCTGCCGTGTGTGTGTCTTCTCTCTTTTATTGTTGTTTTCGTGTGTTCGTGAGTTGAAATCTCTCTGTGTAATGTGCATCATAGGACGGCGATACTGCGTTTGACTTTGCCAGTACCGAAGACACCAAGGCCCTTCTGGCTGTTCGAAATACTTTGGGTAGGAAGAAACGAAAGAGGATCCGTCTGGAACCGGTAGCTCTGAATTTTGACTGTTAACAAGAAATTTGTGTGTTTGTTTTACACGCGGACCCACTGGTTTGTTCAGTAGTGTTGTATCGACGCAATGGAACCATACGTATAATCTCTAGGTGGGTATTGTAAGGAAAGAATTAACATGTTGTGTAGAAAGTTACAGTAATTTCAAAGTTTCCATTGGAGTATTTACTTATTTCTCGTTACATAAACAACGATATGTGCGGAAGAATTAACAGTGTTAGTCCCTACCGAAGAGGTCACGAACAATGGGAAGTGACAACCCTTGATCTTTACTACTCACGGCATTTCCACCACCAATGGTTGTACTGTTATTATTGTTATTTATCTGAGAGGGGGGAAGATTTGGGTTAGACGTAGCACGCTGGTGGATGAGCGGGTACAGTGCAGTTGCAGAGGCCGTCACAGCACTGGTGTGGTTTCTTTCTGTTTCACCAACATGCGCGGTAGACACTGGGAGAAGGCTGTTGGCGCGACTCATGACTGTGTGGTACAGAGAAAAATGGTCGCTGACTGGATCCGGCGACAACCCTTTACTATCACTGGGGAAGGCAGGACTTGTCCTACTCTCCCTAACATTCGCCTTGGTGGTAGTATTAAGATTTCCACCACTACTACCTATGCTAGTATCGAGGAGAGTGAGTGGGGTGAGAGAACCCCACGTAACGCCGGTGCTTAGTTTAACACTCAGCGGCACATTCAGCAATACCGCGCCTTCCATGCACTCTTTCACGATGCGAGCCACTCGTGGTACATCCATAGTACGTACTTCAAATACCAACTCATCGTGCACCTGCGAGTAGAAAAATAAATGAATAATTAAAATGTGAATACACATAAAATATTGCAGTTGATTTGGTCTCTACCATGCACCTGTCAGACCAAAAATAACCGCTAAACAAAGTACAAAAAATCGAAATAAACACATTCTGAAGAGAAAAAAATTAACTTATACCTGCAGGACCGGTCGCACATCGTCCAACTGTTTGTACAGCCCACCTCCAGGATTACTACGAGGCCGACGAAAATTCAACCCGCCTGCATCTTCTTGCTCAATCTCCTTCTCTGTGGTCAGCCATGCAGCGTTGTTGATTGAGTTTAGACAAAGAACGTGTACAGAACGCGTGAGTTCAGCTGAATATTATTATTGTTATGATACTTTTGCAATGATAAATGTCACCTGTTGTGTTACTTTGGTGCCGAGAGAGCTTGGAGAGGGCTGACAACCGCGTATGGATATTAATCATGGCCAGCTACGAATATAAAATAAATTGAAGATCATCAATGTGTTATTATGGATCAATTGCAAGGTATTAAGGATGCGTTTTCTCATAACACACAAACTGTTCATACATAATAAACAAGCACATGCGAATAAAGACGTAACTTGACATTAAGTATTATTAATCTCACCTTGATGAGGTCAGCAGCTGACCCCTGGCACAATGTGTTCACGGCCTGTCGCTCTGCTTTAGATCGGAGCTTACTCTCTGTACTGCGAATATCTGGCAGATATCTTCTTCTGCCCAACAAGGTCTCCACATACCCCTGCTTGCGGCACTGCTTCTTTGTGTGCAAAAGAAACGTTTCCACGCCCGGATAGGTGTGTAAAAAGTCCTTCATCATGCCCTGGGCGGTCTCTACACTCACCTGCACCTGCTGCGCCACCAACGCAGGACCTGCACCATAGATCAAGGCATAGCAGATCTGCTTCACTTGGTTCCTCTCGGTGTCCGTGACCTCAGTGGCAGATGGTTTGTGCAGCCACTTGGCGGCAATCGCCCTAAACACATCCACGTGTGCGTGGAAGGCCTCCAACAGCCCAGCATCTGCGCTAAAGTGAGCTAAGATACGCAGCTCTACTTGGGAATAATCAGCAGCTAGCAATACAAAACCTTCACTGGCAGCAAAGCCATCGCGCGGGTTGACGGTGGTGTAGACAGGCTCCACTATCTCAGTACTTGTATCAATATTATTAGAATTAGGTGAGACGAGTGTTGTGATAATCCAATCAGGGGACAGGGACTGACTAATGTGTGTCACTTCCACAGGATCTCCCTGCATCATTGCTTGTGTTCGGAACACCTTATCCGCAGGGTACGCAAAGCACTGCGACGTATTATGGCGTGTTGTACTACTACTACTGTGTGTACTATGGCCTGGTGACGGGAATTCTACTAGTACTTGTACGATACTACTGGCCTCAGTAGTGGTGTAGGAGAATCCACCTTGTCGCCACATATCAACCAGTGATATAGAGGCAGTAGTAGCAGTAGCATTTGATGGAAGGCTACCACTTTTATTATTGCAAGTATAGTTGTAGTTCACAGGTGGAGCAGAGATAGGTACCGTGGTAACCATCACCAGCCGTCCGAATGAAAACTCTTCCGCAGATAGAGTCAAACCATTGCTATTACTATTATTACTGCTATTACTATTGCTACTGCTATTATTATTGCGTAGTGCAGCAGATCTGTGCAGAGACACGACTCTCACCCAGTCTCGATCTTCTCCGCTTTTATCATTACGATTTCTTGGCGCATAGCGAGTAGCCGTGATCGAGTTATTGTTGTTATTTGCAACAGAGTGTGCGTTGTTGCGGTGGTTCAGATGAGCAATCAGCGCATTTTTTTGGTGCACATCCACACACGAAGCGAGTTCTTGATGTAAGCTAGGACGAGCTGTGGGCACAAAAGTGCACTGTTTGGGCACCTGTATAATAAATCAACACACAACAACAACCATTATTCAATACTAAACTTGCATGGAAATCTACACGCGAACATGCATCCAAACCATAGTTAACCCCTATAAACTGCTAGTTTATTAAGAAGAGCATAATAATGATTACCTGCTGTAGCGGAGGGTTGGTCAGAATAATTCTCCCGGTCTCCGTGCCTAACGTAGAGTACACCGCTCTCACTCTATCAAAGCACCGACTGCCGAGTACCGAGCTGCACAGCGGCAGGGCACGGGTATGAGAACGGTGCTCGCTAATGAGCTGTAGTAGTGGGTGCTGGGTCTGTATGCAATGGGCTATGCTTTGTTCTATCTCTGCGGTAGTAATTGTGTTGTTGCTGTTACTATTACTGTTGCAATTGTTATTGCCATTAATTAAAGTGGATTCAGCTCCTACATTGTGACTACCTGTGTCATCGATGAATCCAACCATGCCACCTTTGCTGTTAGCAATCACATTTTGTACATGCAGTACATTGTCTCTCACCAGACGCTTGCGTAGTAAAGCCACGTCACTGTGCGAAGAAACGTTGAAATCTCCTCCGTACAGCGTAGCGAAATACTGCTCAATGCAGCTCTGTCGATCCGACAGCTGTTTTCTGAGTGCACTGAAAAAGGCAGCATCCACACGCAATCCGCTGTACTCGGCGTCACTTGCACTGAACAACAGCGACATTTCGATGTTTCGGAATAAGTCGATGCACTGCACAGAGCGCAGCTTCACTTCGAGCCTAGCCATTGCACGGAACACTGCGACAGACCGAAAACAAGCGATTTTCTGACCGTGGTGCAGCGCAGTGAGGGTAGAAGGGTCGTGAGGTATCTCTGGAATCTGTAGGCTAACACTCAGGCCGTCAGTGTCACCTTCTTCACCACTAGTGTTCGTATCCTTCTCAGCTCGTGGCATACAGTGCTGCAACAGAGTGTGTGCTATGCTAGGATCCTCAATGGGCCCCTCTATAAGCACATCCCTCTCCCGTAGCACCACCATTTTGCTCTTTAGATGCACCGCCACCTTGGTGATGTTAACATTACTCAACACATCCGAGAATAACCGCCATTCAGTGCAGCCGCCGCGCCGCCAGGCCAGCAGCAGCGCGCGACGGGCGGAATAGCTCCATCGTCTGTTTACTAGGAATAAAGGGTTAGCTATGGCAGTAGTATCCCCAGTATGTGTAGTATTGGTAGTATTGGCAGCATTGGTAGCATTGGTAGTATGTGATTTGGATTCCATCATGCACTCACTAAGTGTGGTGCATTTGGTTAAGAGTGCGCCGAACCCCACGTATGCAACAATAATCTCTCTGCACCGCGCGGGTAAGCTGTCAAACGTAACTGTTGAGTCTGTAGTTGTAACACCATCATTAGTAGTGCTATCACAAACCTCCATTGATGCACTTGCACGGTTCTTCTCTACCTGATTACATGTTTCAGGGTTGGGAGGCAGAGGTAACGGAGTAGGTAGGGGAAGATAGTACCCATAAGCATCACCAAAACATATCGATACTCCCACCACCACGTGTGGGGAGCGAAACATGTTCCTTTTCTGCCCGCTGTCCGTGCTCAAGCTACAGTCCAGAAAGTGGTCGTTATTGCTACCGGTGACGCTGCTGGCCTTGCAACAGGCATACGATATATACGGGGTCCAGGAATACACACTGTACCCTGCAGCTGCTGTAGTATTCATACCGGAGGGTGCAGGCTTGTACCGAGCCAGCCAGGAGGCCGGGAGAGGCCGGTAGAGCAGTTCAAAGGACACACAACGGGTGGTGCGCAGCTGTTCTGTGAATAGGCGGCAATGTAGGGGATTGCTGACGTTGCGCATGCCGAAGCCGTGTGCAGCAGGGTTAGACACAATAGGGGATACATGTGAGGATGGTTGTTCTATGTTGCTACCATTAGTGGTAGCACATTTGTCTATGTTAGGTGCGATCACTTCAGGCGGCACACAGTCACTAGGATATTGCCGCACTACCATTACTGCACTACTTGGCAGTGTTGATCCTACAATAGGACTGTCTAGCACAGCACCACCGTTACCTTCACTGTGTGTAGATTTCATATTACTATCCTGGTCCTGCTGCCATAGCGGATAGTATAGATACCTCCCCGGTGTTTGCACTTTCGAGGGAGTGAACGGTGTGGCATAGGGAGAGTGCAGTGTATATTTCTTGTAATAATAACTATTGGTGCTGTTATTAACAGTGCGTTCTCCACTACCAAGAGCCACAGTCCTGGTACCATCTGCTGTGTGATCAATATCAAAGCGAACTGGCCCGCGCTGCCCTGATAACGACGAGGTTTGTTTAGCCCTCTCTCGTACACTACTGCTACCATTCTGCAAGCCATTACTTGTCATAGCAGTTGGTGAGAATGCATCCATTCGAGTACAGGGTACACTTGCTATCTGACAATGCAAGGGACTCTTATCGTTAGCAGCATTGTGACTGTTATTATTGTTGTTATTGTTGATGTTCACCGACAGAGAGAAGCTCTCCTTCAATCCTACCGAATAACCAGTAACCGACTCTCTAGAATCCTCCGCACCGAACATCACGCTCATATTCACATTATTGTGTTCATAGTCCATACACTCATCACTTGCAGCGTTGTAAAAGTCGTCGAAACTATTGTCCTCATACATCAATGACGCCGATTGAGACAGTAAAGGGGGCTGAGGAGGCAGCACCGGTGAGGCAATGGCACTACCTACCATAACATCAGCACCATATGGTAAAGTGTGATTGTAATACAACACACTATCATCCATACTAGTCTTGGTTGCACTACTACCATAGCGAGAGCGACTATTACAATTATTGTTACTATTGTTATTATTGCTTCGGCTGCTGCGTTTGCCATGGCTGGCGCTGCCAACAGGAATCACCCCTCGTGCTTCTAGGTCCTCCATCATTTGAATAATGGCCAGTTCAAAAGCCATCGCAGCTGCATCGGCGTCACTTGCAGTAGTAGAAGTAGTAGTAGGTCCCGGAGAAATAGTGGTATTTCTATCAGCAGCAACCTCTTCAATAGTCATTTCACGTGTATCATCTGTGTCGTAGATGTCAATATCCATATTACTATTCGTAGTACTACCCATGAAACTACTCATATTATTATCACGATAATTATCACCAGGTATCTCTGTGTTTTCCTCAGTCGCTACTCGCTGTACGGTCATTTTGAAGGCAGAGGAAGTTATTGTTACATTAGCATGAGTCGTGTTAGTAGTGATAGGCATAGGTGAAGAGACCGAGGCTAATGCAGAAGCATGATCATTGGTATGCATGTTTTCCAATGGATAATAATGATACTGCACCGTGGTTGCATTCAAATCTACTGTTGTGCTCATATTTGCTTCTGCTGCTGTATCATCCCCATACCTATAATTATTGTCAGGTTCAGCATTTACGCATTCCATCACACCTGCACTCTCGAGCTCCTCCATCAGTGCGTTTAGTTCAGCGTCGGTGACTAGAAACTGGTACTCCATAGGCACAGCAGCAGTAAAAAGTGTATTAGTATGAGGAGGAAGGGTAGAGGTCGTAGCAATAGTGGTAGCGTGATTAATAGAGGTAGATATTTTACTACTCGTAGTAATAGGAGAGAACACCACTCTGTGTTGTTTTCTGCCACTAGCATTGATATTATTATTGTATTGAAGTGGTGATGCTAGTGCCTGCACTCCATTTGGTACTTCTTGTGGTACCTGGTATGTAGGCAACTCATATTGTGATTGTACATATTGAGACTGCATTATACCGGACAAAGTAGTCACATAAACAGGCTGTGACTGAGTCTGCGACAAGCTAGTGGTTCTCTGACTAAGTCTATGGCTTGCAGCGGCGGCAGCAGGGGGGAGGTTTACTGTGGGTTTGTAGGAGAAGCTGGGAAACACCGATAAGTTCGGCCTTTGGGTTGGTGCATAGGCGGGACCGTCTGAGTGTAATTTCGGTACCTTCGGAGCAGGCGATCGATCACCTTGACTATAAGATATCGTGTTAATATTCAGTGCGGTCGCTACAGAATTGGGAATGAGGTTGGTCAGTGTAGTAGTTTCTAGGCTAAATTGGTGACTATGCATATTGTGTACAGAGGCATCAATTGTAGTAGTGGAGGCAATGATGGCAGGCTGGTGGGGCCTCTTCAAGGATACAGTAGCAGTAGCAGAAGTAGTGGCAATAGCAGTCGTAGTTGTATTCGAGGCACTTAGCACCACAGAATCTGTTATAGAATGTGTAGAACCACTAGCAGTCATGTTATCATTAACAGTAGTAGTCACCATGGCACTGGTCAACAGTCCTCTCAGTTTGTCTGAACACACATGTAGTGTTCTGTTATTTATACTGCTACTACCGCCCTCATCCCCATCGTACATATTCTCTTGCAGATATACATTGTCACTAGCCTGCATAGGTGAGTAATCCCTCTTCTCCTCTTCCTCTTCTTTTTCCTCTTCCTTCTGCTCTGCTCGTTGTTGCTGCGAGAAAAGCATCATTTCTTGTTCGATGCCAGCCATAGCCTCTGCCTCTTCTAAATCCTCGTCCGCTACCTCATATTCCGATACATCCGAGTCGGCATCATTGCCATGGTCATTGTCATTGTTACCATTGTGATTATGTATTGTGGTTTTAATACTGGTAATGGTGATAGCAGTAATGGATCTATGATGATTAGTGAGGTTGTTATTATCATCATCGCTGACATCGCTGTAAGTGTCTGTATCATCTTCCACCTCTCCTAGTGTATCCTGATTGTTGTAGGCTCGAATTGCATTAATATCCGTACTGTTGATACCATGGGGGGCATTGTTAGTAGTAGCTGATGTACTGAAATGTGTTTTCGTAGTAGTGTTAGTAGTGGTAGCAGCAGTAGCAGCTGCATGGCTAGTGCGTTCGGATAAGTTACCAACCATATCTAAGGCAGCGATGACGTCACCGGCCTGCTGATCCAGTTTCGATGACTCACGCTGCAGCAGGGATCTACAAGGGAAAATATAATGGCACACAAGATAGTACCGCAAAATATGAGTGAGAGAGATAGAAGGAAACCGCCAACCTGATATCTGTCACAAACCAAGTACAATATACGACATCCGAACATACAGGAATCAATAAAACTGAGTATCCCACACATCTTCACATCTACACATGTACAAATACATCTACATACATACCTGGCAGCGTTCTGTAGGGAAGCCACCATCAATGACAGTCGCTGTCTGGTGTGTGCATCCTTGGTAGCATTCATACTCTTACTTTTATTACCAGTAGTATTACTAGTACTAGTACTATTGTTGATAGAATTACCGCTAGAGTTACTTCTACTACCACCACCACTATCATCACCTTCGCAGTCACCGCCGCTGTCACCAGCAGTCGAATCAATAATATCCATATTAATATTGCTATGGCTGGCTTCAGTATCGCTCTCCAGGGCCTCCAGCCGTACCTCGATTTCCTCCAGCTCCTATTAAAAGTATACAAACAAAAATTTTAACAAACAAAGGGCTAGCAATCATTAACGTGTCTATGTCTCACTTTGGCTAGAAATCATTGAAATAAAAAACAAAAAACAATCACATTTATCTCACCTGTACTTCGAATCCAATGCTCAACTGCAGTAACTGCACCACCGCAGCAGGCGCCACGGCCACAAACTCATTTGCACTGTGAATGCTGTGTTCACACAATAATTTCGCCAATTTGCGCGGCATGTAGGGAATCTCCAACAAACAACGCATCTCTTTCGAATCACTCCCATGGTCGATCTTGAGGTTCTTTTCTCCAAATTCGGTGAACAATTTCTGCATCGCCGACCAGCCCACTTGTTCGCAAAAGCGTGTTACTTTGTTGCACATGATTTGCGTGTTCTTGTGTAAACTTTCCAGATCGCTTTGTTCAATGTTGTATTCTTTGCAGATAGCTGCCGGGTTCTGACCGTCCAATAATGATTGTAACGCCAGTGCGGCGTATAGGCGCTTGCAGTAAGAAAGAACTTTCCAGTCGTGCTGTGTTATGTGTTTGTAGATATTCATACTAGTGCTAGTGGTAGAAGTAGTAGTTGTAGTTGTAGTGGTAGTAGTGGAAATAGTAGCACCAGCATTGCTGTTATTACTGGTACCGCTGCCGTGCAAACCCTGTAGTTTGACATTACTAGTGCACAGATCCACCATGGCCTTGGTAGGGGCATTCACCTGCCACTTATTCAACAAAGCATACTCTATCCCTACACTATCGAACAGACACTTGATGAACTTATTCTTACTATTGCTGGAGTGTTCATACATACCCAGCAGCTTGCGAAAGTTGGGCATGACGTTGTGTTCTAAGGGACACACTAAATAGAGCACTTGTAGGGAGTTTTCCAAATGTAAGCCATCTTGTGCACGGAGTAAAGACTCGTATATTATTATGGCGTCATCGGGGTTCACGTTGCTCTGCATGATGGCTCGACCAAAACGTGTTATTTTTAGTCGGTACGGTAGAGTAGCGGTTGCTGTAATATTATTAGTAGTGAATAAAGGATTAATATCCTGCGTACTGCTGTATACGCAGTTACGTAATACTTCAAGCGCTGCGTTAAGATCACCAGCATCGCAATCTAGAATTCGCCCGCGTATCAGGAAGTTCAGTATCGATATAGTTATATCCAGGATAGCATGCACGGTGGAGCTATCAGTAGTGAGGCTACCAGTACTTTGACCACCACTATTACCAGTACTTATTACACTATGGATACCTTTGCTAGTAGTAGTACTATGAACACGTAGGGCTTGTTTGTACAATAGTGTTTGCTGTACGTACACTACGGCTTCGTATAATGCACCACACAGGCCTAAGCCTACCACCTCCAGCACTGCCTTCAATAAGGCATTCCCGCCATCCCGATTAGGATGCATCTGACTACACACATCCGGCATCATCATGCTGCTCAACTGAAGGGCACGCTGTTTTTCGATACCTTTCACCAATAAAAAAGACTCTCCTATACTGTTTCCCTGGCCTTTTCTACCCGCGCGGCCACACATCTGTCGGTACTGCATCACATTCAGGGTTTCTCGGCCGATACTCATGCTGCGGATCAATACCCGGCCTGCGGGGAGGTTTACTCCAGCTGCCAAGGTGCTGGTGGCAGCCAAGATGCTGATGGCACCCGACCGGAACCCTTTCTCTACTAGCTGCCGCTCTCCGGAAGTTAAGCCTGTGGTATTCATAGAACGGTGGAATAAGTGACATTAAAGCAATAGAATGGAGGAAAGTACAAGACGATATACACGAAAGGTATTATCGCAGGACATCATCACAAGACCATAAAAGACAATACGAGCTATACGACACCACACTGAACAATCACAAACCTGCATTGTGGTAGGCGACACCGTGTAAGATCCCTGATTTCAGGGTTTCCTCGGCATGAGGGTTGGCTTCTACTAAGGCTGCGACTAAGGCCTTCCGCGCCTCCACTAGCTGCGCCTGCTTCGCTGAATCCACAGTCCGAGCAGTTGCACTTGTATTGTTAGTGGTGCTAGTGCCAGCGCTAACACTGCTGCTATCACCTGCACTACTACCACTACTACCAGAAGCAGTGTATATGTTCTGGTGGGTGAACACTGGCAACGAAATAATACTGTTCGGTTCTTGTTGAAAAGGCGTCTTGAAAGGCAGAGTGAAGGCGTCCACCAAGCTGCGACAGGTCTGCAAACACGCATATTTGCTGCTACAAAACACCAACACCTGCTGCCCCTGATGCAGGGCTTGGCGACACAGCCAGATAGTGTGGTCGGGATCGGGATCCGGGGAACTCTTCCCCCCTCCTTTTGTATTCGCAACTGCAGGCGGAGCAGGCAAAGTACCTAATAGATTGCCTTGCGGGTCCAGTACCTCGTTGCCTGCCTTGATGCGCTCAATGAGTGGTACAGGGCGAAAGGTTGTGCGGTAAATGGCGCCGCCCAGCCAGGAAGCCAGCTCTGCGACGTTGCCCATTGTGGCCGACAGAGCGATCATTTGAATCGTAGGAAGAGACTGTAGTATTGAAGTAGTAGCAGTGTTGTTGTTTGAAGTAGCGGGTTTGTTGCTTACGGACAGTGGGGCCTGAGGAGGCAGCAAGGTGGTTGCAAGGCGGCCTGGTGCAAGGAAAAGAGTAGAGTGTGGCCCTCCAGTAAGCTGCAACTGAGCTTGTTGTTGAGCCAACAATTGTTGCTGCTGCTCTTTTTGTTTTGCTTCTTCTGCAGCTTGATGCGCTTTGTGTGTCATAAACTTGATTTTGCTGTGTGAATACAAAGTGCAGAAATAGACCAGAACGTAACAGTTACTCCACAAGAGGCTCAGTAATCGAAGTAATCGAAGTAATGAAACTTACCTGATCAATATCTCAAGCAAATACCCATTGAATGTGTTTCCCAAAACATGCATTTCGTCGAACATCACGCAGCCCAACTGCGCAATCTTGCCGCGACTCACCAAAGAATTGAAAATTCCATTTGCTTTCTCAATGGTGCAGACCAGAACGTGTTCTTTGTAACTTCTGGACCCTCCTTGGTCACCGTAGAAGCCACGAACCTTTATTCGGTCCTTCATTGGCTGCGCTCGATTGTAGATAGTCAGCAATCTCTTCAGGTATCGTTCCTTTTCCATCACCAAACTGACGAAAGGCAGGACGAACACGACTTTCTTTTTCAACAACAGAACTGTCCGCAAAAGAATCAGCTCAGCCACTAGTGTCTTTCCACCACTGGTTGGTGCACAGTACACAAGGTTGTTCCCATTCAGGATCTGAGTTGTGTATAAACATTCTCGTTGCCAGTCATAAACTTCTTTCACACCAAAATTGCTATAGCTGCGTTGTATCTCAGGAGGTAACTGCAGCGTTCTGCAAATGCTGCTGATAAGATTAGCTTCTGGCTCGCTCATGTACACTACGTTGACATCGAAGTGGCTCTTTACACAAGCATCTGTGATGCGAATGATGATATTTTCGAAATGCCGGATTGGAAGTGAGTTGGAAAATGGGTCTGCCTAAAAAGTGCATTTTTAGGCATCCAAAGAAAAGAACCATCTCCATCGACTGGCTCAACGACTCTCCACAGTCTCTGGATAATTATCCTTGGAAGAGAATGAGTAACCAGGTAAAGCGAGAGTTGCGCACTGATTCCGCAAAGCTTTAACATATTAATTGCCACATCTAGGTAAAAGTCGATAAGGAAGAAGACTTATTGCAAGAGTTCCTGAAGAAAGCCGACCAGGGAGATGCGAAGAAACAAAACGAGGTTGGCCAGCAAACATAGCTTATCTTAATACCTTTTTCAAAATTTACGTCGGGACCGTTTATACGCCAGATTTCTATAAATTTCATGCTGAAGTTTGGAATAACAGCACTACTGTACGCGTCGATGAACGGTTTCACCGACATTGCGAAGCAGCAGCTGGCTTGCCCTTGTAATCGAGTCAACTTTCAAGACAAAGTAATCATTCTGCTGTTATGATTGCGTAAATTAGCATTATTTTTGAGGAAGATTTGCTCAAATTTTGTTCGTTGCAGGATGGGTGGACTGCTCTCATTTGGGCTTGCAGTGCGGGTCATTCGACAATAACTCGCCTGCTGCTCACGCACCCAGACCTGGATGTGAATGTACAAGACAAGGTTTGATCAAGTCGAGAATATTTCTTCCGAATCTCATTTTTTCACCATGTATACGTATATTACTTCCGTACAGGGGTACAGCGACACCGCGCTCATGTGGGCATGTTACAAAGGGCACACGAGAATAGTCAGACTTCTGCTTGCACACGACAAAATTAATATCAACTTACAGAGGAATGTGAGTATATTCTTTTCAGCATTACGACGTAACTTCCAATCTCTTAGCTCTCACTATACTAAACTATACAGTGCGGTACAACGGCTCTCACGCTGGCGGCTGGGGAGGGTCACGCCGAAATTGTGCAATTGCTGCTAGCCTGTCCTGGTGTTAAAGTTAATCTGCGACCGGCGGTAATATAATTCCACCGAGAAAAGTCGATTTATTTATTTCTTATCCTGTATTCACTTATTATGTACCTATGGTATACACAGGAGGGGGACACGGCGATAATGGCGGCGGCGGGCAGGGGCCACAGTGATATCGTGCGAATGCTCTTAGCCTCACCAGGAATTAACCTCCGCGCAACCGATTATGTGAGAATCTTATGTTCATATATTGTAAACTATTTGTTGCTGTTCTTGAAACTATCCACTTTTACTCTTCCAGGCTGGGAAGACAGCGCTTGATTTGGCCGCCAATGAGAAGTGCGAAGATCTCCTGAGACTGCACAGTAAGAACTTTGCAACGATATTCTTTTATGGAGTAACTTTGTAATTAATTGATGTGTTCTTTAACTTTTCTTGGTCTCCAGTGATGGCGACGACTCTGTATCACCGGCAGTCCAGTCCTCCCACTCTTCCCATTTCCTCCATGGCTTCTATTCCTGACGCACCAAATATTACCGTTCGTCCACCACCTGTCCCACGCACCGCGTACCTACCTCGCACACATTCTATCAACTCTAATGCTAATGCAAATGCTACAACTGCTACTTCTACTTCTACTTCTATTTCTACTACTACCACTACTACTGCTACTACTGCTGCTACGATTGCTGCTACTGCAACGGTTACTACCACTAGCTCAGCTACTTCCCCTGCTCCCCACCAGCAGAAGCCCCCTACTGATAGACCCACCAGCTGGCTGGCCGCGCGGCTCCTCGCTAGCGGCTACGACCTTGCCACAGCCAGAGACTGTGAGCGCAGACTAGTGCTACAGGAAGGATTTGCACTCGAAAGTGACTTTGCTGACTGCCTGTCCACTGAGTTGAACCGCGCCTATCTTACCAGCATTGGTATTACGGGGCTTGGCACTCAGAAACGCCTGTTAGCTCTTCATAATGAGTTGCACTCTCAGCGGCGGTCACTGCAAACTACCTCTGCACCTCCTCTTCCTCTACCTCCACTATCTGCACCTGATTCTTCTTCATCTTTACCCGTGGCACAGAATGTTACTGACGCGGTGGTGCGAGTTGCTGCCGGAACAATTGAAGACGATAATTCATTCGATCCTGTGTTTGTCGAGCTACCGGTAAGTACTGATGAAAGTGCACTGGATCCGGTCTTTGTGGAACCAATGGCGAAGCGCAGCAAGGTCACCGACAACGAGAGCGTTCACGAGTGCAAACAATCTTAGTGTGCACGAGTATCATATAGACAAGTCGTGTGGCATTGTTCCTATTGTCTACGTATCATATAGAAACTACAAAGACAGTGTGAAATAGTTGGAGTAACATGAAGGAAAGAGAAGGAGTAGAATTAGTAGTGCATGAAGAAACTAAAGTTCTTTTTTGCTTGGAAACGGTGATGTAAACTTAGAACGAATTTTATACAGTGTCTCCTTTTGGACCACAATATCAAATACCAAAAGAAAATACGTTTGCTTGAATATTTACTTTAAACTTACAACCATACACATACCGGGCATATAAACTAAAAGAAAATATGCAATTAAAGCACGTAAAAAACTGAACATCACACTATTACTGCTTGGTATTTTGTTTCTTTTTCCCTTTTGATACTGCAGGACTCTCGTCCACTGCACTGGTCTGCCGTTTCGAAAGCAACTGCTTGAGGTCGTCTTTAAACCTGCTTAGTTTCTCTGTCACCATGTGATCGTGCTTTTGCATCAACTCTGGCAGTTCTTCTCGCACTTGTCTCACACTTGCCGTGGTGGCGACACTTTCCCGCTGCAGCCGGTCCTCCACAGAATGTAATTGTTCCCGAAGCTCCTTGGTGTCCACCGATTGGGTCAATTCCAGCACATTCTGTGACAGTTCAAGTATAGATTGGTCAATATCACTCAGTCTTGAAGTGATTTCATCGACTTTCTGTTGGTATTGTGCCGCAAATCTCGATTGAGCGTCACGCAATTCACTGATAGATTCGCTAGCTGCATCCATCAATGCTTTGCTGTCCTTCTGTGTGTTATGGATGTTCAAAATAGCACTCCAGACTTCATCTTGGTCTTTCTTTAGCTGTATGACAGGATCATCTTCTTTCTTTGCATCGGCAGTCACTGCTCCAAATTTTGAAAATACGAAAGGCGAATCGAGCAATCCTCTTTCCTGAGCAAGCTTCATTAAGGCTAGAAAAGCAACACCCACACTAACATAACCTTGCAAGGGCTTCAGTGCAGCACCAATGCCTTTCAGTGAAATGCTTCTTGAAGGACCCTCATCCGACAATTCGCTAAATCCAAGTGAGGCGATGTCTCTTTTGTTACTAGCTGGGACTTTTGGGTATACATTATTGCCAAACCGGGAAGACTCTACTAAAGTCAAGATTGTACACGCAATTATGAACCCTAACATCTGCATGGCCTTGAGTGGAAACCAGAAAGTACAAGAGGATCTGATTTGTCCATTGATCGCTGTGCTGAATGCCTTATATACAGCACTAATGCTAAGCTGGGACCGTTGCAGATCGCGCCTTTGAATTCAAATCATTCAATGTGCATGATTTGTAAGCATTCAATGATGCTATTGCCATTCATAGGACTTTTACTTGCATTGCCTGTTGATGGTGGATGTTATTTAAAGAATTTATGCGGCACGGTCAGCGGAACTTCAAGCTATTACACACAGAAGACCAGACTATATCAGTTCCAACGAAGTGCTCCACAATTCTGCCTGGCGATACGGCAACACAATATATACGAGTGTTACACGGAATCTAATGTAGATATTATTATTAACCGCTTCTTAAGTGGCAGCTATGTGATGAATGTAATCAACTCCACCGATGGATCTATACAAGAAATGGACTTGTATGTTGCACCAGATGCAGATCAGCATCGAATTATCACTCATGTGAATATAGTATACCCCGCCTTTGGATCCATCCTGACTAAGAAACTAGATATTGGCATCAGCAGGACAGACGAAACACCCATAAGTAGCATGCATGTGAGTATAATCGGAGTAACGGAACTCGACATGTCTCCTCACACTTTGCAAATAGAATCTCAGCAAGCCGATGCCGAGCCTGGTTCAATATTTTATTCAATTACACCACGACTTGCCTACATGAATGATATAAACGGTGATGTAAATACAGTAGATGGAGCATCGGCGCATGGTTATCTGGAATTGGTATTGTCTGATGAAGAGATAAAATCCAACCGGCGATACGCTAACTACCAACTACGTACCTCCGGAAGCTATATCATAGACCCAAATGCACGCCAACTAGCTACAAAACATACATCAGCATTAATAGAATCGCCGATTAACATCTGTGTGTTCAGCGGGGACAAGTGGGATGGACAGAAGCAAATCTGGGTGCAGCAGTCGCAGTTCATGGACCGTACCAAGTATCATTTCACCTGGTTGGTGCACCTCGAACCCAATGAAACGCACAATCCACGCACAAGTCTCAATCCCGTCGTGCGCAGCATTGCTCACTTACATCACATCACCATTGCTCAGAACCCAAATTTTCAACTCAACCTGAGCCAACTCGAGGAAGACCCTGGAGATGGGACCCTGTCTGCCTCGGCTGTGTGGGGAAATGATCATCGCAGACTGTATCAATACGCTCATGCGCGTCTATTGGCTGCAAACTATTCTATCGAACACATCACACCGCACTGGTGCATGCATTTCTACCGGAACATGCAGCACACCTTGCAGTCCCAAGCATGCGACATTGTGGTTTACGGAAACCAAGGCGGCGGCAGCGCTGACATTGTAATCCTAGACACTGCGGCTGTGTTGAATATCCCCACAGTAGGAGAATTGCAGAACCTGAATGTGGCGTCGGACCAGGTGCCTACTGTGCTGGTGGCGCCATCGTGGTACGCAGCCGAGCACGAGAGCGTACAGCGCAGTGTGCGGGCACATAAACAGCACCGCAGTCGGAGTCCTGGTACACATAGTAGACACAGAGTCAATGAAGTTGAAGTAGAGAGTGTGGTGGTGATACCTCCATCGGTTGACGTTGCAGTGTTTGACCCCGAACGGTTCCATTCCTTATCTACTTCTTCCGATCCTGTGAGTGGCGATTCTGCTTATCGCCATCCCGCCTGCAGAATTACCGGTGATATCCCACTTAACAGAGCAAATTTCCCACGCATTGTCATCGCTTTTGTCGCGCGGCTATCGACAGGTATCAGTTCTATTTTCTATTTATGCGTTACACCCTGCTTGTTGAAAGAATTTCTTACTCACCGTGTTTATAACGATATTTTAGAAAAGAACCCCGGACTGTTCCTGCAAGCTGCGTACGAAATAGTACAAGCACACCCCTTTGCGCGCTTCACCATAGTCGGAGACGGAGCCCTGCGCCAATCTTTAGAGAATCTCGCGGATCGATTGCAGATCACCTGGGCGGTGCACTTCACGGGGTGGGTGAGCGGCGTCGACCTGCCGGGACTATTAGCGGGGGTCGACATCGTGATTAACCCTTCCCTACGAGCCTGGTCCGAGACCTTCTGCATTGCGAACATTGAAGTGATGAGCATGAGGGTGCCGTTGGTCACCTTTGCAGTGGGCGGGATTGGAGAGTACGTACAGGACCCGGCCATGTCGAATAATAATGGTAATAATGGTACTACCATTGTTAACAATAATGGTACTGACAGTGCTGGTAGTGTTGGTAGTGGACCATCTACTTCATACTACGACGCCCAAGGGGACTTTTCTGTGTCCAGCAATGCAGTAATAGTGAATCGCGCCACACCTATTGCCCTGGCCAGCGCCGCGCTGCACTTGATCCAGCGACCAGCCCTGCGTCGCGCACTGGGCAGGAATGGGCGTCAGACCGTGCTTGACCACTTCACAGTGCAGAGGCAAATGGGACAATATGAGTATTTATACTCGAAACTTGTAAATGGTCAATCTGATTATGAGTATTAAACTTTACAACAAATAAGCAAGTCTTCTCCTTCCCACCAAACGGCCTTCACACGCTGGACCTTGCGCTGATAATACGCATTCAATATTTATACAGATTTTATGGCAACTGTGGCTTATTACGACGTAGTACGATCTAATAACTGTACGAGTAACCGATTGGCGACCTTCGTTATGACACTCGCACACAATGCGAGTAGTAAAGTTATTACCCAAATGTTACGCAAGAACTTGACGGACGGGGACCATTCCCGGGATGTCCTTCAAACGAGCGATTCCTAGACTCTGCTGGAGAGAGAAAGGGGAAAGTGGAAATTAATGGAGAGAGAAGAAGTGGAGAGAGAGAATGAGGAGGAGAGAGATAGCCTCTCTGTAGAGCCTAAACATAGCTGTATCTGGCTTATTGTCAAGTCTTTACTCTCGGTAGCGCCTCCTCAAGATGAGTATGTTCGGAATTGAAACAAGAGAAATATCTGGAAGTTTGACGGCTGTAATCAGTTTGATCTGCGATAATTTGGTCAATATGATCACTTTTTCCTCCATTCTTACAACTGATTATCCTGGTACGCCTGGAGCTCCCCAAGACCTTGTTACGACCCATCTCTTTGCGGGTGCTTTAGTGGGAGTTATTCTTGGCAATCTTCTGGTATTTTTTTTCACCAAGTCAAAAGACAGAGGACTGATTGGTTGCATTCCTATCGGTATTGATGCACCCACTGTCTTTTTCATGGCGTATGCTGTCCGGGCCGCTTTTGATGCCAAACTCGTCTCCGGTATGACTGATGAGGATGCTCTGAACCAAGCCTGGGCCAACGGAGCTTCCATTGTTTTGGTCATCGGTGCAGTCAAATTGAGTCTCACCACAGTGTATTACTGTTGGCCTTCTTTCATGCATGATTTCTTGGACAAGAAGATGTTCGGAGCCTGTCTTTTATCGATCGGAATCTCGTTGCTGGGGATGAACAACATAATTGGGATTTTCAGTGAGCCAGTGTCAGGAATTACTTCTCTGTTTGCATTCCTAATGAAGACACTTCCACAGAGTGTTCGTAGGCCTGGCAATGACGTGGAGACCGAGGCTCCCTGGAAATATATTCCCCACATTACTTACTCTCTCATTATTGGTGTGCCAGTCTACTATGCTTTGGCCTATATGCCCGTGCAGTCAGGTTTGGAAACTTTAATTTTCCCTAAATTGCGTCGCATGCTTGATTTTTTCTCGTCTTTCGTGGTCTTCCATATTAGGCGCTGAGATCCCGGCGTTCACCTGGGGCTTTCCTGAAGGTGACTATATGGGCAACCTTCGCTGTGACGACGACGCAGACTGTGAGACCAGTATGTTGGGTGCGATTCCATTCGCCTTTCTCGTCTTCTGCGGAGGCTACTGTGTCGTGATGGAGGCGCTGAAAGGCGATCGTGAGCCGGTCAGACCTGATGT
>LNAP01000761.1_pt1 | contig 35621 bp, 37 predicted proteins | sample 602601 | NCBI WGS metagenome assembly LNAP01 (sample SAMN02440304, study PRJNA202911) | soil metagenome | biome: Subtropical and temperate rainforests or woodlands; isolation source: soil samples (1 kg each in a 20% v/v slurry with milli Q water) were... ... | reverse complement strand
ACATTCCGCGCGCCGTGCTACCCGTTGGTGCCGTTCATTGCGTTGGTGCTGGCGGTGGTGTGCCTGGTGGCGATGGCCTGGTTCAACACCCTGATCGGGTTGATCTTCCTCGGCTTCATGGCGGCGGGTTTCGTGTACTTCATGCTGACGGCACAGCTGCGGGCGGATGCGCCGGCGGATGCGATGCTGACCGGGTTGTAGGCCCGCAACAGGACGATGCGGATGAACACGGAAACTCCGGTTTCAGGTTCATCCGCCATTGTTCCACGCCGAGTGCGAAACACTTTCCCAGGGTAAACCTTCAGTGGATAGCACCCACTACTGCTGCCATTGCGTCAACTTGGCAGTCCCGTCAGGAAATTGCTTGACGCTGAGGACGGCTGAGTTCCCAGACAGCGCACTTCCCTCGAACACGGACGGGTAGGCGCGTTGCAAGGATTGGAGCCCGTTACCCACAAATACATAATGATAATTTCCCAACGCACGGACGAACTCTTCTTCAGACCAATTACAGGTTGTCGTGTCCCCTGCATAAAGTGGAGGTCCAAATGAAAAACATCCACCGGCCTGAGTCGTTCGCGGGGTCAACTCATAGCGCAATATCCAGTACTCCAATCCAACATACGAAGGACGGTCTGCCTGCCAGACGACGAGAACGCTTACGCGAGGGTAGGTTTTATCTACAAAGGGATGGATCAAAGGAGTGACCAGTTCATCCCGGGTCGGGAAGTACTGGGGGCCGCCCGCCCAGAGATAAGGCTGAATGCTGCTACGCCCCAGGAGCAAGCTGGGAATGATCAACACCGCGAACATTACCGCACCCGATACTTTCTGACTTCTGGTGTTGAATGGAAGTGTTGCGGCACCCGCCAGCAACAGGAACGCCATGCCCAAGGCATAGGAGCCAAAGTAGCGCTCCAATGATGTCAACACCCGCCCTTCATAATCACTAAAGCCATACAGATAATAAAGCAGCATCAGGCTGCAATAAGCGACACCGCCAACAGCTACACCAGCCACTAATAACCCAAAGCTTTTTCGATCGACTTTATCGGACTGCATGACGCCAATAACCAGACCGATCAGCAAAAGGGCAATAACCAGTTTTCCTGGAGCATCCCAGCGCGTCTTCAGAACCTTATCGAATGTATTGGAACTGGCAGCACTACCCTGTACGGAGCCATGCTCCAAGCCAAGCATGCGTTCTGCAAAACCTGAAAGAATTGCCTGTTCCCGCTCTGTGGAACAGCAGTGGGATGCCTGTTTGAGCATGTTTGTAATGGAGATGCCTGCAAGCGAGCGGTCCAGCGCCTGATGCTTAACATGTCCCGACCAGAATTGACTGATCACAATGGGTAAAAGGATACAGATCAGAATAGTTTTCCAACCCCCTTTAACTCTAGCCACTTCTTTGGGCGCTGTACGCAGTCTGTACCCATGCATTACCACGATCAACGCTATAGCAGCAACCGTGAAGCTCGCGCCGGAGTCTTTCGCCAATACCAGAAAACCAAAAATGGGTGGTAATGCCACCCAGGCTTTGGGATCGTTCCGCGTAACCCAATAAATGGAAAGTACCGCACCAAAAAGCACACCGACTATCTGGTCAATCAGGATACTCGACCAGCCCTGCCCCATCAGCAGAACGACGATAAAAGTCAACGCAACTAAAAGCAGTGCGTGGAGCCGAAAATGCGTATTTGACGCGGCAATGGCCGGCATGGCAGCAAACATCAACAATACCGCATGCGACATCAGGGCTATATTTTCATGAAAACCGGTAAAACGCAGGAAGAAATAGCCGAGATAAGCTGTACCTGGTGGATAATCCTGAAAATAAAGTCTATACCCCTGATTTTTCAGATCGAGCGCAGTATGGGTGAACTCAGTCAACTTTATAATCGTGCCCCAATGGGAAAACATGTCCCAACTGACAAATTGAGCGTGGCTGTTATAGTCAACGAGAAGCGCCGTCGCAAGACCTACAGATCCCAGGCCCCAAACAAATCCAGGTTGAAAATTAAAACCATGATATTTGACATAGCGACCACACTCGGCAACCAGCAGGCCAATGCCCAATAGCGTAAGACAAAGACTCACAGGGCGTAGGAGCGAAAGAAAATCCGATAAAAACAGAATAAGGACTATCGAACTGATAACCGATATTGGCGCAATGCTCCACCCGACGACATTACGACGAACAAGAGCTGCCACGAAACCGAATATTGACAGAAGAGGAAGTAAAACAAGCCACGACATCAAATCAAATCCTTTTGTTTATTGGTCATGTGCGAAGCCACCTGTGATCTATGCACCAAAGCGGGATGAACCGCCCGCTTGGGCACGGCAAGCATGTCATAGTTAAAAAACGCCAACAAAAACTGCAAACCAACCAACAATGGTAACGCCGCCAGCATTACCCCGCCCGCTGAAACAGGTATACCTCCCTGAGCTGACTCATACCAGCGCGTAGCACCGTAAATTCCCCCAAACAACGTCAGCACAATCCCCATCAAAAACTCAAGAGTGGCCAGAGAAAAGTCGCGCAAAATGTAGCGATAAAAAAATCGCTTCCCCGCATTTTTGCAGTGCTTTAACAAAAATTCGGGAATGACCGCCCTGATATTCAGGTTACTTTCTTCATCTGCATAATGAGCAGTCATGGGCAGATCGTAAACCACTGCCCCCTGCAGCCCTAACCGAAACAATACGTCGGTTTCGAAAAAATAGCGCTGGCTAATCTTGTGAAAATGGAGATGCTTGGCAACTTCAGAGTGAATGGCAGTATAACCATTCGTTGGATCGAACAAGTGCCAATAGCCCGTGGATAACTTAGTAAAAAATGAAAGTACCGCATTTCCAAATAAACGTATAAAAGGCATGCCGCTCAGCGATTCAGGATCGAAAAATCGATTACCCTTAACGTAATCCGCATCACCAGTGATGATTGGAGAAACAAAACTTGGAATCAATGCGGGGTCCATTTGACCATCGCCATCAATCTTGACGAAAATATCGCAACCATCATTGATCGCCGCACCGTAACCGGCCATGACGGCACCACCCACTCCCAGGTTAACGCTGTTATACACGACATTAACACGAGGATCATCGCACTCGGACTCTACATAGTGACCGGTGCCTTCAGGGCAACAATCATCAACCACATAAATCGAAAAAACTTCCGGACCTATTCGACCCAAGAGATCCAGAATATGCTTCCTGGTTTTATAACAGGGTACGACAACTGCAATTTTTTCCGACATCTGTTGACTATTGAGCATGGGCAGACCTAAACATCCAAGTAAGGTGGTAGGAGGGTACAAACATGGATACCATCATCCCTGCCGAGGCCAGACATATTTGAAGATCTCAAAATTTGGAGCCGTGGGTGGAAGCTCCAGATTTTTAAAATATGCATTCCCCAAGGTCACATGAGCGCCTGTGCGTTTTGCATGCAATGCAAACTCGCTAAATAGCGGTATAGATGTATTCGCCATTTCCAGGGTGGTGCCGGAATCTGCACCGCCCCAGTAAGAAAACTGATAAAAAAGTCGAGTGGGCTGCCGTTCATCTATTTCAATCGCGAAAGCCGGCACCCCATTTACACGAGCCTCCCGAAGACAAGCCGCAGCCTGCTGGCACGCCTCTGCCGTCGCAAAAAACGCATGCCCATCGTTGGTCATGCATTGCTCAACTCGCGTCGGTTGCAGACCGATTCGATGCAAAAAGCCAAGCGGATTGATTTGCCTGTAGCAATAGAACGCTTCCTGACTAACATTTTTTTGGGTAAACGCATTCAACACGAGTATGCGCTGACCTCCACTCTCAGCCAGCAGCAGCCCCAGAATTCGATCCAGAAACGAGAAGACAGCGCGAGAGCTATCGTCCACCTGATTTACATCTTTCCAGTCGTGATGCTGAAAGTGAGCGATCAGATTCAAAAATATAAAACACACTTCAGGATCGTATTTTTTTCTTAGTTTCAAGAACAGTCGAGTCGACAACAACTCAAAGGCGCCGAACAAAAAACACGTATTCAACCGTGAACCGCGAAGTTGGCGAACTAAAAAGACAAAGTCCCTCAACAGGGTGCCGACTGGTATTGTTTTAAACGTAGTAAAGAGCGTCGTCAGGGCAGCCTTCGCCGCTTTCGAGTAGGATAAATCCATGTAATTTTTTGAATAATAAACTGGCAAGGCAAAGAAGCCGGCAACAGCCTTAGGATAAGGATTTTCGGTGAAGTTCCACGGGTCCGTCGTAAAGAATCGGTTGAGCCGGGCGCCATTACGCCTCGCGTTCATTACCCCCCACACACCGGTACTTATTCCCTCCCCCCCCAAGCGCTCCCAAACCTGGGAGTGTTCAAGCTTATCAACATCCCCTAATCGAATGACTTTGTGAGTCGAGGAGGGTTGTTCAGTGTGTATCGAAACCCATTGACACCAGGGATCGAGTCCCTCGTGTTCCTTGTCATGGTCAGCTTGTGTTTCACAATGCGGCCAGTTCAAAACGGTCTTTACATGCTCGAGCCCAAAGCGTTCACTCGCCTGTTGCAGAAGTCGGACATTGAACTCATTGAGTTCGATCACCAATGTACGTTTCATCGTAGTCACCCTTAATTCTTAAGAGACACCATGCCGCGCAATTGAGGCCAGGGAGATGCCCGCCATTATCAAGACTGACGAGGCGACATTGATCCAATCGAATCTTTCCGAAAAAAATATCGCACTCGCTAGCGGAACCAGCAGAAAAGTGATCGACATAAAAGGGTAAGCTTGCGAAAGCGGAACGTGGCGAAGTACGTAAATCCAGACCAACGATGACAAACCGTATACCGAAAACGCGAAAAACAACCAGGACAACGTTCGAAGGGTTAGCAGACCGGACTCATTCCAGGAGCTACTGGCTACTTTCATAAGCACTTGCCCCGAGGCAACCGCAACAGCACAGCCGAGGCAGATCAAGATATTGGCTTTATTGATGTCAGGCATTAATTCCAATCCCTTAAATACAGTGGAACCGCGGTGGTTCTCCCTCAAAAACCAGCAAAAAACCAACGATCGAATTTTGCCCTCAATAAAACACACGTTTGCAACGACATCGGTGACGCTACACAGCTTAGATTAAAGTTATAAGTTCCTAACCGTCGCGACGGCATCAGAATAATCTCAAATAGCCATGCTAGTCTTTTTTTCAAATTGAAACCATCCCCACTGGGATTATCCGGTCCCAGGCATCGACTCATTAAGTGGGATAGGAGCGATCCCGAACACGCTCAGGATCCTGCCGTCGACAGGCTTGTGACGAAGCGACTTGTACAATGGAACCACCGCGACATTAAATCGCTCAAAGTAATAAGCACGATGGGTTGGCAAAACCTGCCAACCCGCCTGCTCTCAAGGAGATTCCCATGCCCTGGTATGCCTGGTTGATTCTGGTCGTTGCAATTGGCTCGATCGTCGGCGGTTTGATGATGCTGCGCGACACTGCCAACAAGGTCGAACTGACCGACGAGCAACGCAAGCGAGTGGCCGAACGTAATGCGCAGGCGGATGCCAAGGATGCGCAGGATCAGTGAATGGCTTCACTCCCGCACCCTATGCGGGAGCGAGCCTGCTCTCGATGGTTATCAGGATTAACGCGTTCCCCTCCCGCCCAGCGCTTGCCTGCTGACTCAAACCTGCGGGCGACCTTCCCTCCAGCCGATGGAACGCCACTCAGACCAGGCGACGGTGCGTCCTGCGCATCGGGACGCTTTTGTGTCGGCTCATTCAACGGGTTGGACGACGTTGGACGCATCTGCATGCTTTTCAGCTGTAGAAGTACAGTCACCATCTCATTTTCAATGGTTAATATGGTTCACCGTTGCGGAGATTACAGATGCGTTACTCGCAGAACCATAAAGCCCAGACTCATCAACGCATTATCAAGGAAGCCTCGGCACGATTTCGCCGTGACGGAATTGGCGCGACAGGCTTGCAACCCCTGATGAAAGCCCTGGGCCTGACCCACGGTGGCTTCTATTCGCACTTCAAGTCCAAGGACGAACTGGTGGAAAAGGCGCTGCAGGCTGCCGGAGACGAAGTGAACGTCGTCTGCGCCGAACTGTTCGCTGGAGATCGCCCACTTGAGGCGTTTATCGACACTTATCTGTCCGAATGGCACCAGGCATCACCCCATCAAGGGTGCCCACTGCCGACCATGTCATCGGAGCTAGGCCTGCGTGGGCAGCCCAGTCCGACCTCTGATGCGGTGCTCAGGGCTCGACTTGAGCAGATAGAAAGCACCCTTGAAGGTGAGAACACCGCCGACCAGAGCATCTTTATCATGTCTGCGCTGGTCGGAGCGTTATTGTTGTCGCGCAGTGTCGAGTGTCCCGACCTGGCTCGACGGATGCTCGATGTCACTCGCGAACGGCTCAAGCAACACGAGGGCTGAAACGACGGGACTAACCCTGCCAGCGCTTGAACAACACGCTGGCATTCACCCCACCGAAACCGAAGCCGTTGGACAGCGCATACTCGATCGCCAGCGGTCGCGCCTGACCATGGACAATGTCCACGCCCTGTGCGGCCGGGTCCGGGTTTTCCAAGTTGAGCGTGGCCGGCACGATCTGGTCACGAATCGCCAACAGCGTGAAAATCGCCTCGATCCCCCCGGCTGCCCCCAACAAGTGACCGGTAGCCGACTTGGTGGATGTCACCGCAATGCCGTTGTCTGTACCGAACAACGACTTGATCGCCGCCAACTCCCCCAGATCCCCAACCGGCGTCGACGTGGCGTGAGCGTTGAGGTGCTGAACCTGCTTCGCCTCGATCCCGGCCTGGGCCAATGCCAACGACATCGCCCGCCGCGCGCCGCTGCCATCCTCGGGGCCGGCAGTCAGATGATAGGCGTCGGCGCTGGTGCCGTAACCGACCAACTCCGCCAAAGGCTTCGCCCCACGGGCCAAGGCATGCTCCAGCGATTCGATCACCAGAAGGCCCGCGCCCTCGCCCATGACGAAACCATCACGGTCGCGGTCGAACGGGCGAGAGGCGCGCTCCGGCGTGTCATTGAAACCGCTGGACAAGGCGCGAGCAGCGGCAAACCCGGCCAGGCTGACACGATCGATCGCCGCTTCCGCGCCGCCGCACAGCGCAATATCCGCTTCGCCACACCGAATCAAGCGAGCCGCATCGCCAATCGCCTGGACTCCCGCTGCGCAAGCCGTGACCGGAGCGCCCAGCGGTCCCTTGAAACCGTGCTGGATCGATACATGACCGGCAGCCAGATTGACCAGGAACGAAGGGATGGTGAACGGCGACAATCGCCGAGGCCCGCGACTGTCCGTGGTGCGCACCGCATCGGCAATCGCGCCAAAACCACCCACCCCCGAACCGATGATGGTGGCCGTGCGTTCTTGCGCCTCAGGCGTTGGCGCGTGCCAGCCGGCCTGTTCGATGGCCTGGCGAGCCGCTTCCATCGCAAACATGATGAAGCGGTCCATCTTCTTCTGTTCCTTCGGCGGCGTTGCCAGGTCCGGGTCGAAACCTGCTTCGGCGTCATCGGCCACCGTGGGCACCGAACCGCCGACCTTCGCCGCCAGATCGGCCACGACGTCATCCGGCAGGTTCCTGATACCGGACTGCCCAGCCAACAGGCGCGACCACACCGCTTCGACACCACTGCCTAACGGCGACACCAGGCCCATGCCCGTAACTACTATTCGACGGTCATTCATACCGCAACATCCTCCGTTTCTGAATACATCACTTATAGCGCGCCGCGGCCCGGCTTTTGGAAAGGTTGGGCGCCATCACATGGCGTGCCGCAACAAAGGCATTCCAGTCACCGGCATCAGGCAACGAAGGAATGGTGACCAACTCACCCTGGTCCAGACCCGACATGGCAGCATCGACCATCTCCCCTGCCTCCATGACCATGTCCGCCGGAATCTGGCTCGCGTCGATGCCGGAACGCTCCCAGATCTCGGTACGCGTCACCCCCGGCAGCACTGCCTGCACCTTGACCCCGGTGCCCTCCAGTTCCGCGCTCAACGATTGGGTCAGGCTCAAAACGTAAGCCTTACTCGCGCTGTAAGTGGCATTGAAGCGTTCGGGGAACAGCGCCACCACCGAGGCAATGTTGATGATCGTTCCCCGCCCCGCCTTGGCAAAACCGGCAGCCGCCGCGGAGGCCAGGCGCGTGACCGTGGTGACGTTGAGCTGGATGAGCTTCTCGAGTTGATCCAGGTCCGCATTGGCCAGCAGGCCATCCGACGCCACGCCGGCGTTATTCACCAGCAGGCTCAGGCTCGAATCGCTGCGCAGGCGTTGCTCGAGTTTCAGCACATCGTCTTTTTGGGTCAGGTCGGCCTTGAGTACCTCGACCTGAACGCCGTGCTCGGTGCGCAGCTTTGCCGCTGCCGCCTCCAGCCGCTCCAGATCTCGAGCAACCAGCAACAAATCGAAACCGCGCGCAGCCAGGCGGTCGGCATAGATGGCGCCGATGCCGGAGGACGCACCTGTGATAAGGGCTGTGCCTTGGAACTGAGTGGTGATCATGGCGATGCTCCGTAGATGAATGAAAGCGTGTTCGCGTGCACACGAAAATCAAGCGATTTAAAAATTATACGCATAATCTATTAAGATATTACAAGCATAATTTTCCGCAGCGTCAAATGGCTCGCTCAATGCGCTTCCGGTCGACACCGATTCCGCCCTGTGGCCGCCAGGAATGCACGACTCGGCCAACGAAAACCCATCGGAAAGAGCGTAGTCGATGGAAGCGTGCAGAGCGTATCGGATGCGTGCCTGGCCCACACTTAACGATGAGACTCACGCCGCTCTTAATAAAAGATCGTTGCAATTGTTAAAAACCCCACAAGACATTAATTAAGTTATTCACGCTTGCAGAGAAACACCGAATAAGCAAAAATCAAATTGCAAGTTAATTTTAGAGCTTTAACCAATATAGCGAATATTCCTACAACGCTTAGAGATATTCCCTGCATACAGAGCAAGCAATGAGCATTCCCGCACCAACACTGCATGACAGTAAATTCGAAGAAATAGAAATCACTGAAATATTAAGATGTATCTGGAAACAGCGAGCGGCTGTAGTGTTACTTTCCAGCATTGGATTTTTTACGGCACTGACTTATGTATCGCTCACCAACCCTGTGTATGAAATCAGAACATCCATCAGACCGGTCGGTACAGCAGATCTCGACGAATTGAATGAGTCCGGCCTCTATAAAATAAGCCCACTCGAATCATTGCAGAGTGTTGGCTCAGCCATGGAGTCTTATGACGTTCAACTAAAGTTTTTCATGGGCCTACCTTGCACCATTTGAAGCTTCAGATACACCCATCGAAAAGGCTTTTGAAAATTTCAAAAAAAACAGCACGTTTTCTCTTAAACAAATTGACCCCACAAAAAGTTCAAGCATGACAGACTCTATCGAGTTGACCTTTACGTACCCAAAAGGCATTGATGGCGTCGGGATTGTAAACAGTTTTACAAGTTTCGTTATTGAAAACGAAAAAAACAAGATAGAAAAAAACCTGAAAACCTTGATTAGCAATAGAATTGAAAAGATAGAAAAAGACATCGACCTCTATAAAGTATCTTATGAAGTCAATACAAATGCGGACATCGCCAAACTCCTTGAACAGGACGAAATCAAAAAAAGAAACCTGCAGGACGAAATGGAAGCGCTGCGAAAGCAAGTGCAGACTCGTAGACAAAATCGTATCAAGGAACTCGATGAGGCCATCACCATTGCAAAACAGCTTGGGATCTCAAAACCCTCTACTCCTTCATCCTTAGCCCAATTTGATAACAACCAGGCAGGCAACACGATTCGCACCGAAGTCAACAACCAGCATATTCCGCTTTATTTCATGGGACAATTAGCTCTACAAGCGGAACGTTCCGCTTTGGCTGCCCGTCGCTCGGATGACTTTACTGAACCCCGTATCGACCAGATTCAGAAAGAACTTTACCTTCTGGCCAGCAACCGCGAAGTCGGCGCATTGAAAAACCGAGAAACCCCGGAATTGTTCATCAAGGGCATTGGAGAGAGCCGCGCTGACCTTGCGCGATTGAAAAACCTGGCGATTAATTTCAATCAGTTGGAATTGGTACAAGTAGATAAACCCGCATCTGAGCCTCAGTCGCCTGTAAGGCCAAGGAAGCGACTGATCGTAAGTCTTGGCCTATTTTTCGGGTTCATTCTAGGTGGGGCGCTCGCGTTGAGTCGGGGGCTTTCTGACCGATATAGAAGAGACTAGTTAACGCCCAGATAAAAGGCCGGAAACTCCGGCCCTCTATCATTCTCTTCGGCTTAATTAGCTTCAATTTTTTCGCGATTTTTATCCAATATCGCTTTGCCAATTCCCTTGACTTCTAGCAACTCGTCCACTGAGGCAAACGGCCCATTGCTATCACGATAGGCAATGATAGCCTTGGCCTTGGCTTCCCCTACTCCCGACAATTCGCGTTGCAAGGTGGAAACATCCGCCGTGTTCAAATCGACTTTCTCTGACCTGACCTCGGACGAAACCTCCATAACCATAGGTAGATTACCGGCATCGGCCTGGACCGAAGGCGCTGCGCTCAACCCGACGGAGAGAGTGCTAAGAAGGGTAAAAACGAATGAATGGAAGTAGCTGGTACGCATGATGAAGCTCCATGATATTGAGTGGGACGCAGCTTTTCCGAAGCTGCCTTCCAAACTTAGGCGATGTCTGGAGCGTGTCAAAAATGGGTTCGTTACGGGATGTGAAACAAATGTCAGCGCTGCACCAGCGATAGAATAACCAAACACCTTACCGCAGCCTTAGTCGATGGACGCCCCAAGACGCTGCTGCCCCGGCACCGCAGATCGGAGCGCATGTAGAGAGGAATACTCCGTTTGTTGGGGTCCGTGTAACGGACGAAAATACTCATAACGCCCAACATGATCGCAAAGTCAGGAAAAACAACCAAGCAAAGGTAACATACTAAGAATATCTTATAGACTAAACACATGAAGATATGCAAACATACGAACAAAATCTCGTAGATTTATCATACTGTACAAACAAAAAAAATCGCCAAGTACAGTACGGCAGCTAGCCCAAAAGTACCACCCAACACAACATGGACATGAGACCAACACGTGTTAAATTTTAATCACCTAAAAAACAGAAACGGCAAGATCGAATCAATCATACTAGCTCTTCTAATCTTAACATACCTGGTCTCGCGCCTTGTTTTTTTGGATTCCGATATCCTGATATGGGAAAAATCTCATTACAGCCCAGTAGACGAATTTTATTACACGTCCCAGGCCTTCGATGCTGTGGAGGGGATACACTCCCCAGACGGAAAATTATTAACACCAGCATCCTCCGCCTTTAATATCCTTGAACAAATAGGTACGACAGTAACTCTCTACGCACTCGGAGATAACTACTTTGGATTAAGAGTGCCATCTGTAATAGCTGGACTAACAGTACTGGTACTGTTTTTTCTGATGACGCTCCAACGTTTCGGACTGGCCTACGCAACTTCGTTTTCAATAATGTTGATGTCAGTGCAAAATTTCACATTGGCCTCCAGAATTGCAGAACCCACTATTTTTCGAATGGCAACTGCAGCGGCCGTCTTATTTATCCTCACAAGACAGGATTACACGCAGAAAAACCAACTTAGAGCCATTGGCTTTTTAGCATGCCTTGCATGGTTATTCGTTTATCCCACAAACGCCTTCCTGGGGTTGTTTGGCTTTATCGTCGTGCTCCTCAGTAATACAAAAAAGCTCACAGCCAGTGCAATTCACTATCTCACAGGCGCTGTCGCTTGCGCTTTTATTTATATTTTAACTTATTATGCCATGGGCAACACACTGAACGACGTGATTGCAACGACTAACTTATTTTCAGGGAGACTTTCGTCTGAGACAGAACTCAGCTTTTTAAAACAAGCGTACATAAAACTACGAGACGTTGCTCGAGCCGATTTCTTCACAGCGCATCCTTTATTCTTGATTTTATCACTCCTCTCAACCGCGCTAATCACGACCCTCTTCTTGACACGCAGCCAGCTATTAACAAGAACTGACAAAGCCGTGTTAATTTTCAGCGGGTGCTTTTTATTGCAATGTGCCTTTGTCAATGATTACCCGGAAAGAAAACTGGTATTTATTCTTCCTGCATGCTTATACCTTTGCCTGCTCGCAGCAAAAATCTGCTTGAGTGTTTTGCCGAGAAAAATTTCTGGAGGATTGTTCTTTTTAGCTGTAACGGCATCGACCGTCGCATTTGCAGTCCCCACGTTCAAAAACGTGTACAGCGATCCGCAGTATACTTACAAAAGCGCGATGGAAAACTTGAGCACATTGAATGATGAACGAGTGATTGGCGGCTGGGGATTTGGATTTCGGCTGTACAATAACTACAAGCCGTACCTGAACCAATACGTAGTAGTCTACTCACAACCTGAGCACTACTACGCAATGCTTAAAGAAGCCGGAAAGCATGGCGACGCCAAATTTACGATTGAGTATGGCGATGATAAAACAGAAAAGAAAATGAACAATATCGATTTCTACAAGGAAAACTTAGTTTTCAAAACTAACGACCCAATTTATCCCGATATGTACCTATACAAATTTCACGAAAATCAAAAAAACGAGTCAGGCCTATAAAACGCCAACTCTTTGTGTATATACGTTGGGTATCACATGAAATGCGGCTGGTTGCATCACAGCCGCAAGTTGCCGTTAAAGATTAATTACATTATTTCCGAAAGCCACTGTCGGGGAACTACACCAGTGCACTTCCACGACAGACCCATTGCAACACTGAATAAATAGACATGCTCGCTCTCGCATGGCCCCAACAACAAGCGAAAGCGATGCCCACCTATGTGGCGGGCAGCTTCGGTCGAAACCAGTGAGAAAATCTTCTTTATAAACCCGCAACTTCGTGCTTGAGCGAAGCAGACAAAACGTCAATAACCCTACTCTGCTGCTCATTGCTTATGTTCACCCACATAGGCAAACGTATGATTCGAGATGCGACATCGTCAGTCACATTCATACTACCGTGCGCTCTCCCATACTTGAGTCCACCAGGCGAAGAGTGCAAAGGAACATAATGGAATACTGCCGATATCGAACGAGCTTTCAAAGCTTCAATTATATTTTGTCGGTTAGCATCCGGATGGATCAATATGTAATACATGTGAGCATTGTGGCCACACTCTTCAGGCACTATCGGCCTCCTGACAAGTCCTTCCGTTTCAAGAACTTCCAGTTTCTCATGATAATAATTCCACGCTGCCAGGCGGGCTTGGGTAATCATGGTCGCCTGCTCAAATTGCGCCCACAAAAATGCCGCTGTGAGCTCACCGGGCAAGAAGGAAGACCCTACTTCCTGCCAGGTATATTTATCTACCTGACCGCGGAAAAATCGGCTTCGGTCAGTACCTTTCTCACGAATGATCTCTGCTCGAGCACTTAAACCGCCCTCATTAACCAATAAAGCCCCGCCCTCTCCGGATATGACATTCTTGGTTTCATGAAAGCTATAAGCGCCTAAATCACCAATGCTGCCAAGCACGCGCCCCTTATAAGTTGCCATTACGCCCTGGGCAGCGTCCTCAACGACCATCAATCCGTGACGATCGGCGATTGCTAACAAACTATCCATTTCACAGGCTACGCCTGCATAATGCACAGGAACAATTGCCCGTGTTTGCGGCGTTATTGCAGCCTCCACCAGTCGCTCATCAAGGTTGAGTGTATCAGGCCGGATATCGACAAATACTGGAACAGCCCCCCTTAAGACAAACGCGTTTGCTGTCGATACAAATGTAAAAGAGGGCATAATGACTTCATCCCCCGGTTTGATATCTAACAGTAACGCCGCCATTTCCAGTGCAGCCGTACAAGAATGAGTCAGCAACGCAGTTTTGACATGCGAAGTCTCTTCAAGCCAGCGATGACAACGCTTAGTGAACGGTCCATCACCCGCTAACATATTCCCGAACTTTGCTTCCGCTATATAACCCAGCTCTTTGCCGGTCATATAGGGCCGATTAAACTCGATCTTATCTTCGTTCATTAAAATTATCTCAACTAAAATTATCTGCGACCGAGCTTTGATAAACTTTCGAAGCCTTAATTCAGGTCACTTAAAACAACCTAAGTCAACAACAAGCAACCGAGGGTTTACGAGCGAGCGTGAAAGACAAATAACTTAAAAGTGATGAATAAATAAAGAGCCACCACTACCGTCGCACCTGCTTGGACCCATTGATGCGGCCAACCCAGAGAATCGTGAAAAAATAGCAATATGCTCAAATTTATGCAATATCCGCCGAAATGCGCAAGAAGGTAGCGCACGGCAGCACTACCGTATGAGCCCTGATGCTTAAATGCGAAATTTTTCGACCCGAAAAAATTAAGCGTGACGGCGATGCAATAAAGGCAACTCATTGTCACTATCGGGTTCAGGCCTAGCCAGGTCAAAAACAAGTAGACGCCGAATCCCGCACCATTGATAACTACACCTGTAATCGCATAGCGAATCAATTGTGTCATCAGCTCACTTCGCCGATATTTCCTTAATGATTCAATCATCCTCTATGCACCGCTAGGCCAAAGCCCGTCTTCCCGTAGCCGTTGCCGTTATAAAGCATGTAAATCTGGTCGTTGTGCCGGAAGACAAAAGGATACTCCACCATCTCGCTATCCCAGCCTGTACTGGATACATCGATGGTGAGACGGTCGAGCGCCAGTTCCCATTGGCCATCCTTGGACAGGACAGCATGCCCGATTCGATAGGATTGCCCGGTCCCAGCGCGGTAGGAAAACCACATATGAAGGCCGTCATCATCAGAATGCAAAACACTGGGTCGTGAAAACGCCTGGGCAACCCCCAGCGCGTAAGGAACAACCGCACCATGTCTCAACCACTGCTTTCCATCCGTTGAGGTAGCGTGTTTGACGACCGCCAGCATTTCACCGTTCCCCGCCTCCCAGGAGACCACAGACGGGTACCACATATCAAAGCCACCTGTCTCTCGCGCCTCAACCCAAGGGTAAGCGAGACTGACGGGGTCTTCGTCATCCATCCCCATCAGTAACTCTTCGGTACCGACAACAAAAGCAAGATCCTGTATCTCTATGCGGCCAATATCTCCACGCCAATGCCCTTGAGTCGGCGATTGCCACCCCATGAAAGTCATGTATTGGCGACCACCACTCTCGTAGCAGTTACCGATGCTCACACCATCAGCATGGAAACTACCTGGCGAGCCATGGGCGAAGAAAGGAGCGTGATGCTCTTCAACAACCTTGCGCGTGATAATATCAATATCCACGGCGCCGACTGATGATCGATTTTCCTCATCTCGACCACAATAAAATATACGGTAGATATCACCGTCGATATGGATCGGTAACGGATTCGCTGCGTGACTCAGCAACTTTTGATGCCGATTTTTTGAGCTGGGGCAGTAAAGAAGTCCGAGCTTTTGCCACTTACCGTTCATAGGTTTTTCAGCCGAGAACTGGGTATCTTCGATCTTGTTGAGGCTGCCCCTACGTAAACACCGTCTGCTTCCGCATCCCCCAAAATCAGAGTGCCCGCACCCAGCACACAACGTTCGCCAATGGTGATGTGGTCCCTTAGTGTCGCATTGACACCAACGAAACAATACTCGCCAACCTTAACGCCGCCTGAAATGACCACGTGGGAGGCGATGAAACAATGGCTTCCGATAATACTATGATGCCCAATATGATTACCGCTCCACAGGGTCACATTATCACCAATGGACACGAACGGTTGAATGGTATTGTCTTCTAGAATAAAGCAGTTTTCACCAGGCGGAGCATCGCTCAGGTAAGTAGCCTTGGAACTCAAATACGTGGCCAAGGCATAACCCATTTCCTTCGTGGCAATGAATTTATTTGCCCGAATGGAATTTAGCTTGGAATAGCTCAACGCGACAAACATCTCATACTCTGTCGCTGGGTACAGATCCGCTACGCTGTCAAAAGAAACGACTGGAAGCCCGCAAAAAGTGGTGTCATTCAGGAACTCAGGATCAACAGTAAAAGCCACGACTTCATAATTGGAATCAGTTGAAAAATAGAAATGGGCCAACTGAGCAATCTGCCCACTACCGAATATCACCAGTTTCTTTTTCAATTGGCTTTCCTCACTATAAGCGTAAACTCGTAAAGATTGTAATCATGCAGCAATGCTACGTTATGAGAGTATTTTCGCTTGCATATATCGAAAAGCCAACCAGGATCGGCGTAATAAAGATAATCACGTTTAAAAGGCTCATCGGAATAACTGGTCAAACAATTGAACGCGAAGCCTTTCGTGCAAGACTTATCCATTACATCGAGAGTATTGAGCAGGTAGCTTGCCCACTCATCCTCAGAGCGCTCCAAGCGGACATTAAATATTCCGCTGGCAACGCAGTAATCCACTAAGCGCTGAGGCTCGCTGGCTGCGATAAATTCAGCATTCTTGCTATTCTGAAAGCGAGACTTTGCAGACTCGATCATTGCTTCGGATATATCGACGCCGAGGTATGAGAACTCTGTGTATAGATTATCGAGATATTCAAGCAGAGCACCATAACCGCAGCCTAGATCTATAATCGAAAAGGAGGGAGCCTGAATTAGTTTGCAAAGTTGTTGGAATCTTAGGGTCTGGCTTTCAACGCCATTCCAGTCAACTCCTTTGGCGGTCCGCCCATGTTCAGCTAGTTTCTGAGTATAATAGTCAGAGACCTCGGTCAAGATATTTTTCTTTTCCACTCTTGCCTCTTCGCTCGTCATCTGGATGTTGGCCAATTTCATTATTTTGCGTTCAGTCGCGAGCGAAGCGCGTCCTCGACCCATTGACTCGCACTCATTCCGGCTTCCGCACTTGCCTGTTGTACGAGCCCCTTCAGGTCAGGATCAACCCCCTCCAGTTGCCCAAAATAGCGTGTCCGCATAGAACCGCCTCGGGCGCCTTTGTGTTTAAGATCGATATCCATAAATGGCAGGCTATCTGAGACAGTAAAATCAATAATATAAAAACAGTTACCCAAAACCCAAGATAGATTTATGTCTTTCGAATGTTCCGGAATATATTTCAAAGGAGCTTCCGAAGCCCATAAGGCATTGTTGCGAATGGCAATTTTCCCAAACTCTTTATCTTTGAGCCACGGAGCAACGCCTTCGTCACCAACCAACACCCGACCACCGACCTTGGTCACCCTTGCCATTTCGGCGATCGCTGACGGTATATCGGAAAATAAGTTGATCCCGCCAAAATGATAGGCGGCATCAAAGTAGCCATCAGGATAAGGCAGCGCTGAAGCATTAGAGACGGAAAGATGCAAATTCGTGCAGCCGGAAAACTGTTCCTGCATTCGCCTTGAAGTCGCTGCGATCATCAAATCAGACAGGTCCTGAGCATACAGCTCGCCGTGCTCCTTGAGCATCGGGTACAGATACTTTAAATCATCACCAAGCCCACACCCAGTCACCAGCACTTTGTGGTCTGGTTTGATGTGTAGACGTTCAATTAAACTTAGGCGAAATTCGCGTTCATCTTGATTGAATGTTGAAAATAGCCAATCCAGAAAATTATCGTACGCTTCCTCCGCGCCATTTTTTGTATACATGGTTCTAGAGGTGACATCCCCACCGGACAATTGGTTCGAAGAAACAAATACGGGTATGTCGCTACCATGCACCGATGACAGGAGCTCGTAGGTAGCTCCCGACTCAGACACATAAAATCTGTCCTCTTTTCTAAGAGGTTCCTTCGTGACAGGGCAGCAGTAAACTAAACCGGTCATAATACGCCATCCTTATTCTGTTAAACTCTTGAAAATAACCAGATTTACGGGTTCGAACTGATCATTTTCTACCGTTAAGATAACTGCCTACCGAGTCTGGTATCGGGTAGTCGTAGCCTAGAAAAGACTTCTGCTCAGGGCTCAGTATCTGCCCGGCTGTCGCTTGAGACAAATTTATCTGCTGTTTAATGTAGGGAACCGTGAACAGATGATTGACCGCGCGACGAGGCGACGTTGTCGAGTTGTACCCCCCGCAATGATAAAGCATGCAGTCCAATACAATAAATGAGCCAGCCTTAGCGTTAACCTGCACAGCATTGCGGCGTATATAGTCCTCACTCGGAAACTGCTCTATTTTGTGAGAGGCAGGTAGAACAAAGGTTCCGCCATTCATCGAGGTAAAATCATCAATACAGTACAGAGCATTTACCGCTAGAGGTCTTGATGATACAAAATGCTGATAAGGGAGGTCGCGATGCCAAGCTGATTGACTATATTGCTGCTGTGGCGGATTAATAATACCGTTTTGTTGATTCAGTATAAATTTCCCGACTATCACTTCCTTGACTACAGACATTAGCAGCGGATTCATCGCGAGCTGCAAAAAAGCTTCATCCCCATGTGCAAGCAAAGCGCGAATTGTGTCGATTTCATTGATGGCCTCCAGTGCAGGCCGTCCATGTTCGCGAATATAGTTATCAGAAACCCTGGCAAATCGCTCAGCAATATCATCAATTTCAGGCCGGGACATTCCCGAATCAATCACCGCATAGCCAATGGTACGCAACTGTTCGACAGCAATATCAGTTGTTGCGTTCGTTCTGAAATTATCCAAAACACCGTATGCCTTGATTGGAATATCTTGATTGATCATTTGGATAGCTCCTGGCGCTCAACCCGATAAATCGAGCGAATAATCGTATAGGGACGACGCTTGACCTCTGTAAATATTTTTGAAATATAAATACCCTGAACGCCAATAAAAAAAATAATCAGCCCTGAAAACAACCAAATGGATGCAACAATAGAAGTATAACCTTGAGGTGGAGCAGAACCAAAAAGATACAGAGAAACCAAATAAATGATGAACAAAAGCGCAGTGAGAGAAATCATACCGCCCACATAAAACGTGAACACCAGCGGCAAGCTACTAAAGGATGTCACCGCATTAACAAAATGGCTCAATTTGCTGCGCAGCGAGTAGGTGGTAGGGCTGCTCGCCTTCTTTACGATCATCAACGAACGCTGGTCGAAACCCGTAATCATCCAAAGACCGCCGATGTTCAGCTCTCTCTCTTCGTGACGAAGCAATTCCTTTACGTATTGATTCGTCATTAAGCGAGCAGTGACTATATTGTCGGGCTGTGAGATTCCCGTCAGCACCCGAAATGCTCTATAAAAAAGCGGCCCGCTCAGTCGCTCTGCCACTCCGCCTTTTCGGGTTCCTTGTACGCCATAAACAACGTCGCATTGGTGAGTTGTCATACACTCGGCGAATAGATTGAGCCACTCAGGATCTTCTTCCAAATCGCTATCGATAAGAAAAATCCGGTCACCGACTGCTTGCTGCAAACCTGTCATCATCGCTTTGTGGTGACCAAAATTTTTCGATAGGTCAACCACACATAGATGGTAATCCTCACTGGCAATGTTCTTTGCGACTCTTAAACTTTCATCCGGAGAGCCGTCGTTGACCAAGATAATTTCATAATCTTCACCCACCAATTCCAATGCCGCCGTCCTCGCCCGACGGCAAAACTCTTCTATGTACTGCGCCGATTTATAAAGTGTCGCGACAATAGACAGCTTCATTTAACAAACCTCATCGATTTTTTTGCCGAGCCACCGCAGTTCATCAGTAAATCCAAAATGGTGACGCCGTGCTGGAACTCTCCCCACAGTTGAGGATATTCGCCATAGCCGTTATAATCGAACCACGTAAGTTCTATATTTTTGTCGGAAAAAATGGAAGGATCTATATAGTCTTTTGCTGAAGGCCCCGACACGTATTCAGTGGCACCCGCTTGCAGGCACAAACCGACTAATCGTTCAGTTTTTCCATCGACTAACTCATAGTCCGAAGAGCTGCTTATCTTTGTATCGATACCAAGATAACTACAGATGGCTACTATGAATTTCAGATTAAGAGAGGAAATATCCGATGAAACCTCATTGGTATATAGCGGCGCCAGCCAGCTCATTACCTCCTCAAAATAGGGGGCGCGAGAATAGTTGAGGACTAACGCTTTAAGATGCTCAGCCGCCCAGTTACCCTCTGCAATTTTAGTGTCTCTGATTGATTGATAATACTTCCCTTTCACTTCAACCGGCACTGTCAGCCATTTTAATCCCTGTGGCGTTTTGATTTGATTGCGGTTACGCCAGTCACGTCGCGTATATTGCATATCATCATATAGAATAAATTCATCTACTGCCGCAATAAGGTCAAAGTATCCTTTCCATGGTATGTAATTAGATTGTAATATTGCGACTTTTTTCATTTGAATTGCACCTTTGCTCCTTGCTGTCATTCATGCCAACTCTACGAATCCAACAGATTTGACTCATACTCGCTTTTTGATAACAGCATTGACTAGGCGCCTCCCATCTAAGCTTGTCAAATCCGAGGCGCACGCCCCTGGAAGGACCACACAGGAAAAATATTGAATTTTGCGCGTTACACGCCATGCAGTCAACTTACACCATCGAGGAGTTCAACCGATGTGGCATAAATGTCGGCGATTTAATTTTGCTTAGGGAGATTCGGGATATTGATTTTTCCAACGGAGCCTGAGCTTCATGATGCATCGGGCACGGGTCGCGCCTGGTGATCTGGATCAGCCAATCCTTTCTGCGCCAAAACCGAAAGATGGAGTCGATTGAGCAGCATGAGATTCGTCAGGCTGCCCTTGAAGCAGGGAGCCCCCCCCCGCAAAATGACTCGAAACTCCCGGCCGATGCAGAGAACCGGGCCCAACCACTGGAAAAAAAACGCTGATTAGGGTATTCAAGCTCTACCGAATCGAAATATGGTCATACGCTTCTATATGCTTATTTATCTCTACTACAGGTACTACCAAGGATGACCTCTACTCGGCAACCGTTCCCTTCTGAATCGTTCGAGCTGCTCGCGGCAGAGGAAGACAAGCATTGGTGGTTCCGCGCAAGAAACAGGGTGATTCTGTGGGCCTTGAAAAAACAAGTGGGCCCATTCAACCGATTTCTCGAAGTCGGCTGCGGCACTGCGTTTGTTCTGAATGGTGTACGTAAGGCTTATCCGGATGCCAATCTCTATGGTTCTGAGTATTTTGAGGAAGGCCTGGTACATGCCAGAAAGAGAATTCCGACGGCGACGTTTCTTCAAATAGATGCTACAGCGATGGAGGACATAGCTCAGTATGATGTCATTGGGGCTTTCGACGTAATTGAACATATCGAGCAAGACGAACTGGCTATCAATAACTTGGCGCGCGCATTAAGACCGGGAGGATCGCTATTGATTTCTGTCCCACAACACAAATGGTTGTGGTCTGAAGTAGATGAATTTGCCTGCCACGTTCGACGTTACTCTAGGTCAGAGTTGATACAAAAAATTGAGAGTGCAGGACTGTCGACTAAATATACATCATCCTTTGTAAGCCTATTGGTTCCCTTAATGTGGCTTTCTCGAGTGCGCCCCTCTAAAGGCGAATATGATCCAATGACTGAATTTCATATTCCACACTGGATCAATAAAAGCTTGGAGCTTGTAATGAAGCTTGAGTTGACGCTGATGAAGATGGGCGTAAGTCTGCCATTTGGCGGCTCGCTTCTTGTCGTAGCCACAAAACCATAAGAAGACAGAACATCGTTGGGCGTCATGCTCAAACTTTAGCATACGCCCATGGACAGAAAACTTTCTCTTTTATAAAAATCGTCGACCTATAAAAACATGCATTGGCTTTCAGGGCTCAAGGCGGCGCTGTTGATAAATCCAGTCTACGATATCGCCGTCCGGGGTGTAACCGCTGACGGTTTCTCGTAGAAGTTGTCGTACTCGAGAGTAATCGTCATGATCGATAGCTTTCAGAAGTTCACCCAAACGGATCTTGAGAGCGTCCCAAGGTAAGTGATCTTCATTCGCGCGCATGATCATAGGATGTTCCGTGGCTTCCACGTTGTCCCCGATCAGCAACTCTTCGTAAAGCTTCTCTCCCGGCCGCAGTCCGGTGAATTCGATCGAAATATCACCCTGCAGATTTTTCTCAGAGCGAATGCTCAAACCAGATAGATGGATCATCTTTTCCGCAAGTTCGACGATTTTCACCGGTTCCCCCATGTCCAGGACGAACACATCTCCGCCCCGTCCCATAGAACCTGCTTGAATGACCAGTTGCGCTGCCTCCGGGATAGTCATGAAATAGCGAGTGATTTTTGGGTGGGTGACAGTTAGAGGGCCCCCTGACTTGATCTGCTTGTGGAACAAGGGAATCACGGACCCAGAAGATCCCAGCACATTACCAAAGCGGACCATGGTGAAACGTGTCTTGTTTAACTGGGAGATGTTGGCCGTGTCGCCGAAAAAGATTGGAGCGACCTCTCGGCTGAGTGCCTGCAACGTCAACTCAGCAAGTCGCTTGGTGCTGCCCATCACATTGGTAGGCCGAACCGCTTTGTCCGTAGAAATCAGTACAAAGTTTGCGACGCCCACCTGCAGCGCAGCCTGAGCAGTGTTCAAAGTCCCTATGACATTGTTTAACACGCCCTCTGCAATATTGTGTTCAACCATCGGGACATGCTTATAAGCCGCAGCGTGATAGACAGTATCAACGTGCCAGGTCTTCATAACATCTATCAGTTTCGCCTGACTGCGTACCGACCCCAGAATAGGCAGAAGTCGAATGGACAGCGACTCTCTCTGGATACGCTGTTCAAGCTCCGATAAAATCGAGTAGAGGTTGAACTCACTGTGTTCGAACAAGAGCAGAGATTTAGGTTTCAACGCGATGATTTGGCGGCAGAGTTCCGAGCCTATGGAGCCCCCAGCCCCTGTAACCAGTACATTCTGCCCGGTAATACAATGAGCCAGCAGTTCGCTCTGCGCCGGGACGGAATCGCGGCCTAGCAAATCTGCGATGTCTACCTCCTGAATGTCATCGACTTTCACTCGCCCACTTGCGAGATCCATGAAGCCCGGGACACTGCGCACATGCAAAGGAAATTGCTCGAGAAAACCCAGAATCTCGCGCCGACGGCCACGATTGGCAGAAGGAATCGCCAGCAGGACCTCTTCGGCACCGGTGGCGTCGATCATTTCCTGGATATGCTTGGGCTTATAAACCTGCAACCCAGCAATCACACGTTCAGCGATGTTGTTGTCATCGTCGATGAACGCGACGGGCCGCATCACTCTTCCCATGCGCAATGCCGCAACCAGTTGGTTGCCCGCCGCACCTGCACCATAAATAGCTACTCGGGGCAGACCGTTGTCGCGATTGTAGAAAGGTACATGCTGAGAGGCTGAAAACCAGTCGCCGAGAAAATACTGGCGCATGATCAAACGCAGGCCGCCAATCATGATCAAGCTCAACCACCAATAGTTGAAGACGATTGAACGGGGCACCACTGCCGTGTGATTGCTATACCAGAATACAAAAAGGGCTAGCAATAATGACGAAAGGCTTACAGCTTTGGAAATAGCAATTAACGCATCATTGCCAAAGTAACGCATCACAGCACGATACATACCAAAACGAATAAAAATTGGAATGGCGACAATAGGTGCAGCGATGAAAAGCCAAGCGTGCGTTTCAACGGGCCCCGAAGCATCCTCGATACCTAGACGAACCAAAAAGGCCAACCATAGGGCGAGCCAGACCAAGACAACGTCGGTGACCACCTGAATGGCACGCTTGTAGCGCCTCGGTAATCCCAACATGTTTGCTCTCAGCTTATCCATAAACCCTTTTTGCACTGCGCCAGCTCCTAAACATGTTCCATCGCAAGAGTGTACAGCAGCACCACTCAACGCTTGAGAAAACGACCGCGAAAATTACGTTGCCACGGCATGATGATCAAGGTTTCTCGAGCTCTCCGGCATGAAACCTGACCGCCAAAACGATCAGGGGAAAATAAGCCAGGATCAATCCCAATACGCCATTCAATTGCCACCAAACGACGCACACCGCCACGGGAAGCAACCAGAACACATTGATTGCGACCACAGACAGGGTCACCGGCAAATGGCGCCCGTACAAACGGGAAGCATACTGATAAGCGTGGCTGCGATGAGCCTCATAGACCTTATCGCCGCGCAACAGTCGTCGCACCAACGTAAAGGTGGCATCGACAATGAAAACCCCCAACAAAATCAGCCAAACCCATAGGAGAGCCGGGTCTACCCAGGCCGCTTGCAAGGACATGATGGCTAGAATCAGCCCGAGAAACCCACTCCCAGCATCACCCATGAAGATTCGGGCCGGGGGGAAATTCCAGTATAGAAAACCGCTGACCGCAACCACCATCAGCAGCGGAGTGAACATCAATCCTGGCTGTCCCATCAACCAGTAAACGAGGCTCGCACCAAGACATGCACACACCGCCTCGACGCTGGCGATTCCGTCGATGCCGTCCATAAAGTTATAGAGATTAAGCATCCAAACGAGATAGAAAGCGGCAAGGACATGCCCTACCCAGCTCAGGTCAACTAACGAGCCTGCAACCTGGATCGGAGGCATACCGCCAATCCAGGCCAATGCCCAGGCGGCGCCACCAAAGTGCGCCAACAATCTCCAACGGGCGGCGATATGTCCATGATCATCGAGGAAACCCACACTGGCCACCAAGGCCCCTGCCCCTAGAAGCGCCCACGTGTCCGGCCATCCAAGCGTCCCCGAAAATGCCAAAACTGGCAGCATGAGCAAAAAGCTCAGCACTATCGCCACCCCTCCGCCGCGAGGCGTCGGAACAGAATGGGAACTGCGCCCGTTAGGCATGTCCATCAGACTGCTGGCAATAGCGTAACGGCGCAACAGCCAAGTCATCAGGAATGAAGCTCCCGTTACTACTGCGAACAGCCACAAGGTTGTAATCAACAATTTTAGTCCTGAATCAAAAATGCACTACCGATTGATCAGTGCGTCCTGTAATAGATAGGGGGCTCCCCTGTCACTCAACTCACCAAGACATACCAAGCATTGACGCAACTAGCCCACATTCTTCAAAAAATGTCGGGCGGTCTTTGACAGGGATTGATTTACGCTATTGGGAGGCGTCCAGCCGAGCAGTTCTTTATTCTTTGAGATATCGACCTGAAGCGAGCCACACAACCTTTGAGAAAGATCTTTTTTCCCCAGCATCAAAGCCCCCAATTCCAACATCCAGCTAGGAATCGGGAGCAAGCGAGCCGGTATCCCGAGTGCCGTTCCCATCCTGCGCAACAACTCGGATGTCGACAGATCTTCGCCATCGCTCACCAGGAAGGTCTGACCAGCCGCGTCCGGATGCCTCACGCAGACAACAATAAAGTCAACCAGGTTATCCAGTCCGACAAGGCTACGTCGGTTGCGTATTGAGCCGAAAGGCAGGGGGATGCCCTTTTTCAGCCATTTCATCATGTTGTGAAAGTTGGCTTTCACCCCGGGCCCATAAACCAGCGGCGGGCGCACGATCACAACCTCCATCCCGGTTTGCCCGGCGAGCGCAAGCAATGCTTGTTCAGCTTCCATTTTTGAAACCCCGTAAGGATCCACCGGCGCTGGTGCAGCATCAGCCAAAAAAGGGGAACCAGGCGCAGTTCCTTCGCCATTGACCTTGATCGAACTGATATAGATAAAGCGTCGTACCCCCGCCGCTGTTGCCTGTCTCGCAAGATTAAGTGTTCCCGCCACATTCGTTTTGCGAAATTCAGCCAGCGGGTCATTTGAATTATCGTTCATCACGTGCACGCGGGCGGCACTATGAATGACTGCATCGACCCCTATCAACGCCTCCGTCCAATCGGTATCGCCATCTATCGCAGGAACCAATACTTGTGTCGTTGATGTGGGCAGCTGTGGCATAGGTTGTCGCAACGCAACCGTCAGCGCTCCGCAATTATCCTGCACAAGCCGAGCGTGAATGGCCCCTCCGACGAAACCGGATACCCCCGTCAAAAGTATCCTGCTCATCGCTTTTCGTTCCTTCTCAAACTGGCTGTGTGAAAGAGTTCCTCCAGACGATCAAACAATCCGACCTTGGAAAAATTCTCGGTATAGAAAGCTTTACCTGCTGCACCCATCGCATCTCGCTGCGTTGGGCTCAGTTTAGCCATTACACGGACGATATCGGCCAGTGCCTGGGAGTCTCCAGAAGGACACGCCAATCCAGCTCCGGACTCACCCACCACCCGAGCCGCCTCGCCATCGATCATCGCAATAATTGGCCGACCCGAAGCAAGGTACGCCTGCACCTTGCCTGGAATGGTCTTCTCGAAGACTTCATTCGTTTTCAACGAAACCAGTAATGCATCAGCCTTGGCGAACAAGGGTGGCATCTTCTCCAATGAATGACGCCCGAGAAGAAACACATTACTTAAACCGCGCGCTGAAACCTCATCATGCAGCCAACCGCTGGCCCGTCCGTCCCCTACAATGACCCAGCGCACGGGAACTTCCTCACCGACATTTTCAGCCGCTCTGAGAATCGCAGGAAAATCTTGAGCCTCGCCAATATTTCCAGCAAAAACCACGGTGAAAACCGAGCTATCCGCCTGGATCAGATCAGACTCCTCACACGCTCCAGTCGAGAAATCGTCCTCCGCCCAACTTGGAAAATAGACCAGGCGATCACCGGAAATAGATTTCGTACAATACTTTCTGACGTTTTCATCGAAAGACTTCGATTGCATCAGTAAATAATCGGCACGGTTATAGATGAAAGAAACCATTCTGCCGACCAGAGAGAGTAAGCTTGGATTCTTTATAATTCCCACCGCACTGAGCGTTTCCGGCCACAAATCAAGAATCCAGATAAAAACTGGAGACTTTTTTATCCAGCCGATCATTAATGCTGGAATAGCAGCCATGATCGGGGAAACGGCATACACAAAAATCGAGTCGAATTTCTTCCCCCGCAGTTTCCAGGGACCAACGACCGAGGCACTGAGAAAAAACGAAAGGTAGTTAAGCGCAAGTGAAACACTACTGTTACCGCGAGCGAGCATCGGGACACGAACGACGGTTGCCCCCTGATAGATCGAAAATTGTTCGGGCTCGCGCTTATACTCTTCGAACTTCTTCCCCTCAGGGTAATTCGGAAACCCTGTCAGCACCGTCACCTCATGGCCTTTTGCAACAAAGCCTTCGACCAGGTTATTGATTCGCATGTTTTCCGGCCAGAAGTATTGACTGACAACCAGAATTTTCAATGGCTTACTCATCGAATCTGTCGCTCACTCAATAGCGTCGCCATACCGTACGCATTACGTAATCACGATAGCTATGGATGATACGTACCACCTTTTCCGCTACATTGGGCATGCTGTAGTCTGCAACGAGTCTCAATGTACGATCGCTACCCCGGGACTGGGACTCGAGTATCTCCAAGCCTTGGACAACTCGTTCGACCTCCAATCCCACCATCATGACCGCTGCCTCTTCCATCCCTTCCGGACGCTCATGCGCTTCACGAATATTGAGGGCTGGAAAGTTCAGAATCGAAGATTCTTCGTTGATCGTACCGCTGTCAGACAAAACCGCTTTAGATGAGAGTTGCAGCTTGTTGTAATCCTTGAACCCCAACGGCTTTAAAAGCTTTACGTTTTTATGAAACTCAATACCCAAGGCATCAACACGTTTTTGCGTGCGTGGATGAGTGGAAACAATAATAGGCAACCCATAGTTAGCAGCCACGGTATTTAGCACATCAACCAGTTTGAGGAAATTCTTGTCAGAATCGATATTTTCTTCGCGGTGCGCACTGACCACAAAAAACTGGCCAGCCTCGAGTCCGAGGCGAGTGAGAACGTCTGACGTTTCAATACCTTCAAGATAGTGATGGAGCACCTCAAACATCGGGCTGCCGGTCTTGATCACCATATCGGGCGACAAACCCTCTCTTAAGAGATAGTCGCGTGCAATACTGCTGTAGGTGAGGTTGATGTCGGCGGTATGATCAACAATTCTCCGATTGATCTCTTCGGGAACTCGCATATCAAAACAGCGATTACCAGCCTCCATATGGAAAGTTGGAATTTTACGGCGTTTGGCAGGAATGACGGCCATGCAGCTGTTTGTGTCCCCAAGTACCAGTAACGCTTCCGGCTCTTCCTCGGCCAATACACGATCCACTGCAATGATTACATTACCGATGGTCTCAGCGCCCGTCTGACCTGCAGCATTCAGAAAATGATCCGGCTTGCGGATGCCTAGGTCCTGAAAAAAAATCTCATTCAATTCATAGTCATAATTTTGCCCTGTATGAACCAATACATGGTCACAAACCTGGTCCAATTTTGAAATGACGCGAGACAAGCGAATAATTTCAGGGCGCGTACCCACTACAGTCAATACTTTTAATTTTTTCATGATTACGCTCTATTCAACTGCAGCCAAATCTGGAAAATCCAAGAAATCTGTATCTCGACAAAAAACTTGGTAACGATGAACCATGGCATAGCGCCTGTAGCCGTTACGCCTCGACTCCAACGGCCTGCGCATAGGTATCAGGATGGATGCGGTCAAATATTTCATTGGCCCATAACATGACAATCAACTCTTCATCTCCGATATTTGTAATATCGTGGGTCCACCCTGGGACTGTTTCAACGATTGTTGGTTTTTCACCTTCGGCAACCAACTCGAAAAACTCGTTAGACGTAATGTGACGAAAGCGGAAACACGCTTTGCCTTTAATAACGAGAAACTTCTCAGTCTTTGAATGATGGTAGTGTCCACCACGGGTTACACCCGGATGAGCCGTAAAATAAGAAAATTGGCCGCTATCACGCGTCTTAAGCATTTCAACAAAGACCCCTCTCGAGTCTTCGTGTTTTGGCACTTGATAGGTGAACTGATCGGGGGCGAGGTAACTTACATATGTTGAGTACAATGCACGAACCAACCCTTCTCCTACAGGCTGGGTCACCAAATCCACTCGACTTGTTGAAAAGGCCTGTAGTTGGTCAGCCAAAGCCCCGACATTGATGCGATAGCACGGCTGAACTTCAACTAATGCATCATCGGAAATTTGTTGATCCATCGCCATAATAAATCTGGCAATCACATCATCAATATAAACGAGACTGATCAACGCATCGGGATCATTAATTTTAATCGGCAGACCATTAATGATATTGTAGCAAAAAGTTGCCACCGCCGAGTTGTAATCAGGTCGCGCCCACTTCCCAAATACATTTGGTAAACGAAACAGATAAACTTTCGAACCATGCTCACTTTTCAGCTCAAGTAAAGCCTGCTCTGCACGTTTTTTACTCACCCCATATGGGTTATCCAGTAGTGCTTGAATGGAGGAAGTATAAAGTACCGGAACGGGTCTTCCGCACCCTTTAATTGCTTCACAAAGCACCTGAGTCAGATCCGTATTTCCAGTTTTGAACTCGCTCTCAACCTGAGGACGATTGACACCCGCCAAATGAAAGATGAAATCGACTTCAGAGACAAGCTGTGGCAGCCGGGCAATATCATTGCCCCTGTTAAAAGTTAAAACTTCGACATCTTTTCGTTCGTGTAAATGCGCTACGAGATTTTTCCCAACAAAGCCGCTTGCCCCGGTGATCAAGACCTTCATCTCAACTCACTCCTCAGGTACGGCGTGCTCACCACGCTTGATAGCTTGCATAAATTCAAGTTTAAGTAATAACGTCTGCATCCCCTGAACATCCAATCGCTGAGTATTATGCGAATTATAATCCTCAGTACGAGAAATTTTTTCCTCGCCCTCCTCAACAAATTTTGAGTAGTTCAGATCACGTAAATCAGGTGGGACACGATAATAATCACCTTTGTCTTCAGCGCAGGCCATTTCCTCTCTGCTGAGAAGAGCTTCATACAATTTTTCGCCATGACGAGTTCCGATCACCTGGATCGGATGATCGGGCTTTCCAAGCATCTGGATCAACGCTGTTGCCAGTGTATCGACTGTTGCGGCAGGCGCTTTCTGAACAAAAAGATCACCATTCTTACCATGTTCAAAAGCATAGAGTACAAGGTCAACCGCGTCAGAGAGCGTCATCATGAAACGGGTCATATTCGGATCGGTCAGCGTCAAAGCCCTGTCGGTGCGAATCTGCTCTATAAACAGCGGAATTACTGACCCGCGTGATGCCATGACATTGCCATAACGGGTTCCACAGATAATCGTCTTCTGCTCGTCGACGTTACGGGATTTCGCGATCATTACCTTTTCCATCATTGCCTTGGAAATGCCCATGGCATTGATCGGGTAGACCGCCTTGTCCGTGCTCAGACAAACAACACGCTTAACCAGATTCTGAATGGCTGCCTCAAGCACATTTTCAGTGCCGATGACATTCGTTTTAACGGCCTCCATCGGGTGAAACTCACATGAAGGCACCTGCTTTAATGCGGCCGCGTGGAAAATGTAGTCAACTCCGCGGGTCGCGTTCAAAATACTCTGATAGTCACGCACATCACCGATATAGAACTTCAGCTTGGAGTTGGAGTACTGCTTACGCATGTCATCCTGCTTCTTCTCGTCACGACTGAAGATACGGATTTCAGCGATGTCACTGTCCAGAAAGCGCTTAAGAACTGCGTTCCCGAAAGAGCCAGTACCGCCAGTGATGAGGAGCGTTTTTCCGCCGAACATAATAGACCCTAGAGTAATGCGCGTAATACGATGATTATTTTGCAGATCGCAGCGCTGAGTGAATCAGCTCATCCTTTTGTGACGTATCAGGGTAGCTGATCAAAACCGCCCTGTAAGTCCCCTTGAACACAAAAAGGCTACCGGCCGCTACTCCAACGACGCCGCAAGCTTCGATGACCTTTCCAATATCGGTTAACGAACCGGCTCCACCCAATATGGTGATAGGAATCCGTACGCTCTGACGCAGTTTAAGCGCCAGTGAAATATCGTAGCCTTTCATCCGACCATCGTTATCGATGGAATTGATGACAATTTCCCCAGCGCCAAGCTTTTCGACCTCAGCCGCGACCTCGAAGACGTCACGTTTGGAGTTACGGGTCCCGTTGCGGGTCCAAACATCATAATGGCGTGTCAAAAGCCGCTGCTTTACGTCAAGCACGACAACGACACTCTGCCTGCCGATCTCTCTGGCAATCTCGGAAATGAGGTTGGGGTTATCGATGGCTGCAGAGCTGATCGCAACCTTTTCCACTCCAAGCGAAATGATCTTCTGCGCCTGTTCTGCGGTACGTATTCCACCGCCATAACACAGTGGCATGCGGCACTCGGAAGCCAAATGGGCGATGCGCCGGTAATCCGGTTCACGACCTTGAACCGTCGCATCAATGTCTAGAACGATAAGTTCATCGGCTTCCTTTTCATTGAAAATCTTCACCGCATTGATCGGATCCCCAACGTACTTCGGTTCCTTGAAACGAACGGTTTTCACCAACCCACCGTCCTGGATCAAAAGGCAGGGAATGATTCTTGGCCTCAACATTTCACAACTCCGCAAAATTCTTCAGAAGCGCCACGCCATAATGGTGACTCTTCTCCGGGTGGAACTGTACGCCAAAGACGTTCCCTATCGACACCGCGCAGCTAAAGTCCAAGCCGTAGGAAGCCGTAGCGGCGACGCTTTCCTGTTGATCGCATTCAAAATAGTAAGAATGGAGGAAATAGAACCGCGGGTTGTCTTCGAATCCTCTGAACAGGGGGCAGCCCGGTACGGGTAAAACGTCGTTCCATCCCATGTGAGGCAGCGGCAGATCAACAAGATTCGCGGTGGCGGTAAAGCTGCAAACGCGCCCTGGAATCCACCCCAAACCAGGCAACTCACCTTCGTCGCTGGACCCTGCGAGCATCTGCATCCCCACGCAGATACCGATAACCGGGACGCCTTTATTGAGAACCAGATCATCCAGTGTCTGACGCATTCCAGAATCGTTGAGCCGTTGCATTGCATGATCGAAAGCACCGACACCGGGCAAAATCAGCTTGGTCGCGCCTCTTAACCCTTCAATATCCTTGGCGACTGATACTGGAATATGCAAACGCTTATAGACATTCACGAAGGCTTGGATATTGCCTAAACCATAATCAATAATCGTGATCATCTGAACAGCCTTCTCTCCAGCCCGAGAGCGCTCATCACCCGGGAGCCGATTCCGATCATGAAGCGCTTATTCTTATAGTCCAGGCATTTTTTGTTAGGGCCTTCAAAGATCGCTTGTAACTCTTGAACGGTCAAATCGAGCTTATTTGCCACGTATTCGAATTCCGACTTAAGAAACTGCTCATCCAGCTCCGGTTTTGCAATGCGTTCAAGTGCCGCCTCACGCGTCATCTGCCCAGTCATGATCAAACTGGAGAAATGCGCTCTTCGCTTTTCGTAGCCAAACTTTCTTGGCATCCAGTAATCTTCGTAGAAGCGAGTAAATCTGGATTCGTGATGTTTATGTTGGAACTTCTTCCACCCGAAGAGCCTGCTCAGTGTCTCCTCCGCTTCAGCCTTCACATAAGGAACCAGATTCAAAGGTTTTACAACCTGCATACCCAGCACATAGCGGTAATACAGCTTGTAAGAAAGTATATCTACAATTGGAAAACTTTTTAACTGCCTCGTTCCAAAATTCGAATGAATATCCTTGATCAACATTTTATCAATTCCCGGATACCCCCCCCACTCTTCGGGCTCTCGGCAGCATTCTGTGGAATAGTTTCCGCCGGTCAAAACGTATTTAATCTTATGCGCTTTGGCGAACTTATAAAGAGCAGAAAAAAAAGCGGTATCTTGAGGCAGATCTTGATCCGACACTTGAGATTTCAAAAAAGCGACCTGAAGGTCTTTCATTTCCTCCCAATTGATGACCTCGGTATACAGATCCAACCCCAACCCATCGACCAACTTCTCGATATTGCCAACCGCCTGATCTGTATTCCAACCAGCATCAACGTGAAAAAGCAGTGGCCGCAACCCCATCTTTTCCTTGGCGATATAACTAACATAAGAGCTGTCAAGGCCACCACTCAAGCCAATAATACAGTCGAACTCACGACCTTTACCATCCGCTTTGATTTTATCGGCCATTTTCATGAGTTCGCTCTCGCCACGTTGGTCTACGTGCCAATTAGGAGCAATAACCGTTTCAAAATTTTGACAATAATCGCAGCGTCCACGTTCGTCGAAACTTACATTAGGATCGGAAGTATCCATAATGCAACTGCTGCATATTCTATAATTTTTACTCATGAATAAACCCATCCAATAAAACGAATCCCATCGTGCGACCGATCATGGATGATCACATTTCGCATCATGCAGATCCGAATAAACTTTCAAAACCTTGCTGGCATTTTTTTCCGGATTGAAGTTGCTTTCTGCAAGCTTTTTTGCATTCTCTCCCATGCGACTTATTTCCGAACGGTTCTGGGAGAAATAACTGATTGCGTCTGCCAACTTCACCGGATTTTTGGGGGGAACTGCTATACCCGTTTCATAATCCAGCAAGGTGTCGGGGCGAGGTTGACTGACTGCGGCGATGCATGGCACCCCCGAGAATGCCGCCTCAAAAACAGGTCTGCCGGGTGCATCGAAATGAGACGGAAAACAAAGGACATCGATCCTTTCATATACGCTATGAATATCGATTGTAGGTCCAAACATATGAAAAATTTTCTGGAGAGAGTACTGGGAAATAAGTGATTGAAGCTCCGCTTCCACATCCTGAGCGAAACCTGCCTTCTTAATTAACCAAGACTTCAGCCCGCCGCCCGTACGCGTGGAGCCACCAATAATCACGAACTGAACTTTTTCACCCCGCTCGATGACCAACCTTGCCGCCTCGAGCAAGTCAAATAGACCTTTTGAATGGTGCAAGTTTCCGACAAAACCTATTTTTATCGAATCACTTGGAAGTTGATCCAGCCTGGAAATCACATGCTCATCGCGAACGTTAGCGCTTGAAGGCGTGAATGAGTTTTGAATCACTGTCACGTCGAAATCAGATGGTAATGTGGAACGCACATTTTCATCGATAGCAATTATTTTATTTACACGAATATTGAGTTTTTTAAAAAGCCATTGACAGCGCACCGACTTTGCATCAGCCCAGGTAAGTGACCGCACATGAACAATTACTGGGACCCTGAACAACAGTCGAGCCAGCAGCAGGGGAAATATTTCCGTCAATTCATTTACGTGAATGAGGTCAATGTCTTTCCAGCGACGCCGTGCCTGTACCAAGGAGAAAATAGTGAACGGCAGGTAGGAAAATTCCCTCAAGAGAATCAGCCACCGGCTACCCCGATAGTGGCCATACAAGGTGTTATCGAAGCGAGTCAAGCCGACGGTTGCTATATGGTCTTTCGCCACTTTTCGGTAAAAATTCAAGGCAGTGCCACGGACACATACAAAATATGGCTCGACGCCGCGAGTAGACAGCGTCCTTACAAGCTCAAAAAGGCTCCTGGAAGCCCCACCAAATGGCCCTACTCCGTCAATGTAAAGAACCTTCATCCTGAAAAACTCTGCGCCGACTTTAGAAAAAAACCTGGAAACAACATATCGTCCTCGGCTCAACCAGTTTGACAAGCATATTTGATCTGCGTTACTAGCGGCCTGCAGGAACCATTCTCTTGCCTGTGGACTTACACTGTAAAATGTCAGGCGATGTACATCGAGCGACAGGATACCTGAAACAGCACAGCTTTCGTAGGCGCCGGAGGTATCCATCCATGCTGCTGTCGACGGCTAACGTGGCCATCACACCAAAGCCTCCGGCACTGCCCGAGCGAATTGACCCTTTCCCGCCCGTTATGCTCTCAAGAATGCCTGGGTAAGGAGGTGTCTATGTCGTCGTTCATTACCAAGGGCGTCGGTACAATCGACGGTCTCGATAGAACCAGGCACAGCAAGAAAAAAACCGGGTAAAAATATCGCGGTGCGTAAATGGGGCTCAGCACGAAGACTGCGCAGTAAATGACGGCTATGAACACTAAGTCATCCTTTAAACGCAACCTGCCTTTGAGCAATACCAGAGTAAAAACCAGGAAAGCCGCGACACAGTGTAATGTCACGACAAAATCATTGTAGAAGTCAACCGGCGACAGAAGATGATCCGCTTTGAAAATCAGGCCGTACATTGCATGCAATGCTTTCGGCACGAAAATCAGGAAATACAAACCCTGATTCTGCAATCTTATAAACTGTGTATACAAACCAGACCCTTCGTTTTGCATACCTCCAATTTCCGCGATATCCGTAATGCCAGAAAAGTAACCCAGCATCAACCTGTAAGCCAAAGACAGTGACAGCAAAAGGATTATCACATACCAACCTCTTCGATTGCGAAGAAAATTAATAGGGGAAAATGTTACAAAAACCACTATTACGAAGATGGTGAATTGCCAACGAACAAACAATGAACACACCAAACAGAGCACAACATAACCTAGCTTTTTTCTACGCACCCAGGCGACCATGAAAGCCATTACCAACATCGAAATAATTTCTTTATTGATAGAAATCAAGCTAAAGAAGGTAATAGGCTCTGTACGTAAAGTATTGTCGCAAGCACCGCATAGCGCAGGCCAATGAGACCATCGCCGCAAAACTTGTTGCGAGCTTGTCGAAGCGCGTCACG
>LNAP01000760.1_pt1 | contig 35638 bp, 14 predicted proteins | sample 602601 | NCBI WGS metagenome assembly LNAP01 (sample SAMN02440304, study PRJNA202911) | soil metagenome | biome: Subtropical and temperate rainforests or woodlands; isolation source: soil samples (1 kg each in a 20% v/v slurry with milli Q water) were... ... | reverse complement strand
AAAGTCTGGATTACATGCACGCCACCCGCCTGGCTGACGCGTTCGTCGTAAATGATGAAATCAGTACCACGACCAAACTCTCTGCTTAGGATGGTCACACTGCCTGGAGAAGTAGCCTGACGGATGATGCTGTCCTTGTCGGCTGCAGACACTTCTTCGGTCATGTATTTCATATTGTGCTTCAGCGCACCGGGAGCATTGGACTTGTAGTACTTCAGTAGCTCCTCGGCAGTTTTGAAAAACACCAGCACCGGGCGTGCCACCCCGCCACCAGTCTTGGAGCGAGACACAACTTCGTTCGTAATGGCGCTCCAGTGGCCGTTCTGCGGTTCCAGCACGATATCACGGTCCGGCGCGTAATCCTGTCGACTGGTACCGTACACAGACGGAGTGAATGTGTATTTGTGGATGGTGTACTCTGTCCGCAGCAGCTCCTTCTGGCGGTCGCTGAGCGTGCGCAGAGTGCCACTGACTCCGAGGCGATAAGTGTACATTTTCGGCACTTCGGCGAAGGAAATGGCGCCGCAGTCGATGGTCATGTACTTCTTCGACGCCAGACTCGCGGTACTAATGTGGCCATCGCGGTTCTCCTTGTAGTACGCAAACAGCGTCTTATAACCGTAGGAAATATTGAAAGAAATCTTGTCCTGGTCCTTGTAGCCGATCTTGTCATCGAGTACTTTATATAGCTTTTTGTGCTCGTCCAAGTCCTTCAGGTCGTGGAACATCGTCTTGACGGACTCCGCGATGAGAGAATCGAAGCCGGGGAATCTCCTGAGGCACGCTTGGTACTCCTTGGTCTGCTGCAGTTGCGAGAACGGCGGCAAAGGGTTGCGCTCGCTCCACACCTTATCGATCAGTGCTGACACCGTGGGGTCCTCAATCTTCGCGAAAGGTCGGTAGGTGTTGCCGTAGAAGTCTGGCGAGAAGAACACATCCACCTCATCAATCAAGAGCACTTTCTGGCGCTTGGACGGAGGGCGTTTGGAGCTTGCGGCGCTGCTCTTGATGCCAATCAGGGACTCCACGGAGGTGCGGATGTCTCCTCCGGCCAGGTCCTCAATGAACTGCTCGCACAACTCAGTGAAGGTACCGTACATAATGAACTCGCTAATGCCAAACTCGGTGAACATCTTCGAGAACGCATTGTAGTCGCGGCGACTGAGATACTCAGAGTAACAAGCACAGTGCACGGTGAAGCCCAAAAGGGCAAACACGGCAGAGCTGATCGCCAGGATGATGGACTTGCCCTCTCCGGTACCGATTTGGATCAAATGGTTCCGAATATCCTGGGACCGGTCATCAAAGCCAAAGATACGGAACAGTGAGGTGATCTGGCCGGCGTGCGGCTGCAGCAGGAAGCGCTGGTTGTCCTTGCTGGCCGCTTCGTCCGGCTTGTCTCCAGACTCGTTTGTCATGTTCGACATGTCGCTGTAGTACTGCGAGTTGGACAGCGTCCAATAGGCGAACAGATTCACCATCATCTTGAGAATTTTGTCCACACGCGCTGCATTGCCCGCGCCGCTGCCACCTTTAGTAAGTGTCTTCACATTTGCCTTGATCGTCTCGATGGCTGCGGGCACGTCCACCAGGCCGTCTTCCACAGTTTTCTGGTATTCCAACTTGAATTGTTCGTAATATGTGCGCAACTTTTCGCGGTTCACGTCATTGACGGGGTCAGAGGTCAGACCATTCTTCTCGTCCAGACACTCGTTGATGCTGAATTTGGCAATTCTGTCGTTAAAGAGCGACACCGACAGACCCTGGAAGGCGGAATGGTCAGACAGAATCATCTGATATACGGGACCCATTGTTTCGTCCTTGGTAGCCTTGGTCAGGGCCAGCGAGATGTCAATGATGCGCTGCAGGTTGTTGTTGGCCTTGATGTTGTGCAACACCGAGTCGATGTGCGTGTCAATACTCTGCTTGAACAACGGCACATTGATGGAGATCTGCTTCATCTGAGCCAGCAGCACGATCAGCTTGCTGTCATCTTTGGTACCATCCGCCTGACGCTTGACGATGTCGAGTTTCTTGGACATCTGTGCGTCGATCTCCTTCATCATCGTGGTGGCTGCCTGGGCCGCCGCGTTGGAGTTTTCTTTGTTGGCGGCGTCGCGGAAGGCACGGAGATTGTCATACCAGATGTTGAATTCCTCGTAGGACTCTGCACGAGGACCGGGAATCGAACTATTGATCAGCTCCAGCACGAAGTTACGAATCTTCTGCAGTTCGCCCGTAACCGAGTCGCGACACTGGGTGACAAGCTCGTCAATGTCCAACAGAGACTTGGAGAAGTGGTACTGCAACGCCGAGGCACACAGGATGTTTCCGTATTTGGCGCAGAAAGGAGCATAGAAGGCATCGCGATCCATACCGTTCTTGGTCATGACGTGCGGGTTGTGCAGGAAGGTGATCTTCAGCGCGGAAGCCGTGGCACGGAGGTTGTCCACTAGCATTTGCTTGGTGGCGGAGTAAGACTTGCAGGTCTTGATAAAAGCAGCGATGGAGCTGAACTCAGCAAGGGCGGAATGCTGCGAAATAAAACCGGTAAGCTTGGGCCACAGGGGGTCACTGGCTTGGAACAGATCCAGCAGCGAAGCAACCACGGGTGGCCAGCCGCTCTCAGCGGTTGCCTTCTCAATGGCAGAGCTGTAGTGCTTGAATGCACCCGCCACGTTGGTGAGAATTGTCTGCAATTGGTACTCAAGCCCGTTCATATCAGTGTACGAGCGCTCTAACGCGGTGAACATCGACAGAGAGCTGTACTTGGTCAGCATCAGCCGCACAAACACATCAAAGTGAGTGCTAAAGACAGTGAACGCCGTGGGGTCCGTCTTGTCGACCTTTTTCAGCTCCTGCATGAAGCGGCGCACCGCGGGGTAAAGCTTCTTGCACAGCTGCATGACCGCATCGAGACTTTCGCTGTCTTTGATGATGTGGTGGCGGTTGATGCGCGCCACTTGCCTCGAGTAGACGCCGTTTCGGTGCAGTCTCTCACAGAAGTCGAAGTACCCCACCCATTCCTCCCAGGCAGGTGGCAGCTTCTCCAACACTGCGACCAGGTTGTCGGCCGCCAGCTCGGACAGAAACGCAGAAATGGCACTGCGGATCTTCTTCGACAGCAGCAGCTGCATGTCGTAACTGTTCTGGAAGTTGCTGCGCTTGTAGTAGTTGCGGTAGCGGTTCATCAGCACTTTCAAGTCTGCGATTTCAGAGTTCTCCGCCATCTCGACCTTGAAGTTCTCACGCTCGTAGCGCAGGCTCTGGTTGCACTCGTGCAGCTGTGTGTTGATCTTTCCGACGATTGCCTGGGGAAGTACCTGGATGCACTTCTCCACAGTGCTTAGCACGCGCTCTCTCAAATCCGTAGGGTGCTTGCTATCCGCCGCCACAGCCAAGAGCTGCTCGAACATCTGCGCTAAGAATAGGTTGAAGGCATCCTCCTGCTCGATGTAGAACATACCACTGCCGGCCTTGGAGGCAGCAGAAAGGGCCTCGACAATCTTGATCGGCACAATGTCTGTGAGCAGTGTCACCAGCGCGTCGAGCGGGTTGACCTTCTCTCCTGAAGGACTGGTCGGCCCAGGGGCGAAGTGCTCTCTCTTCAGACTGATCTGTCGCACTGGGGCCAAGCGCTGCGCTGGGGTGGACGCGCTGCCCATCTGATTCGTCTCCATCGCGAAACCAAAAGTGTTGACGAAGTTTGAATCCGGCGCGGCGTTGACGTCCACCACACCGTCATCGCCACCAGCGACACTCTCGGCCACCACGCACAGGGCCACTGCGTCCTGGAAGGCGGTGCGGAAGGTGCAAGTAAGCTCATAGACGTGCTTCTTGATCGCCTTTCGCTTCGATTCGATGTCAATGACAATGCCCTTTCCAACCAAATTGTTGTCTTTAGAATAGGCTTCAAATGCTTCAGCAGAGCCGAAGAACACCGTCATAAGAGTGGCCACGATCTGCAGCACCTCCTCGACGTAGTGCAGCGCCAAGGCAGGGACTTGCTCATCCACTGTGTCCAGAAACTCCTTCGTGCGCATCAGCAGGTCGAACTCAATCTCGTAAATGTCCTTCTTCAAGGTGCCGCGGAGAGGCTCGTTGAGGATGTCGCACACATGCTTCGCAGCACTACGCAGAACAATCAGGTCCTTCGACAGCGCCGCGGTGACCGACTGGTTCGTCACACTAAGCGTCATCACGCGGACCTTATCCTGCGCCGCGGCAACCTTTACCTCGAGACTTGCCGTCAGCTCGTCTAGGACTGCGCGATTGATTTCACGCTCCGCCTCGGTGTCGAGGCTCTTGCCCTCGAAAAACTTTGCCACGACGTCGTACCGCTCGCTCTTGATCTCAAATGACACGTCGTTGTTGATGCTGCGAATAAGGTCCTCCAGCGCGACGGCTGCGTCGTTGTACCGCTGAGTGGCCTCGTCCAGCAACGTATCCAGCAGGCTTAGACTGCGCGCCGTGAAGAGCTTCATGTTGAGGGACTCGAACTCCGTCTCCGCAGTGCAGGCGTTCATCAAACTCTGGATGTGGCGGTTCAGCTTCGCGGTGGAGCCGTTCAGCCACCAGTCGTTGATCTGCTCGGAAGAGTGCAGAAACAGGATGATGTGGAGATCCTTGGCGGCGTCTGCAATCATATCCACAGCATCATCGGTGCCGAGGGTCTCACTCTTGTGGCGTTGGTAGTACTCCACAGCATAGTTGAGGTAGCTAAACACCTCCTGCATCTCGCCCACAGCCTTGGCTTTGTCCTGGTTCACCCGCGCGTTGACGTCCTCCGAAGTGGCCACGTTGAAGGCGCTGAGCAAAGTCTGCTGCAGGGCCTTGAAGTGATGGTTGCTGAACGCACGGATAGACTCGTCCAAAGCGCCAACCTCGGGAAAACTGAAAATTTCAGCGTTCTTGAGGAACTGAATGGCCGACCAAGCCTTAGCGTATTCCAGACGATAATTGGTGTCGAAGGAGTGGGGAGGAGGGAACAAACATCTCGCAACCACCAGCTCCTTCTTAACCTTTCCGCGGAACTCAAGAATTATGCGCGTGGCGATGTCAGCAATGCTAGAAGTGGCGCCAATTTGAATGGTCTCAAAGTCCATGCTGTCTCTGGCGTTAAAGTTCAACTTGTCACGCAGCGACTGCGCGTGGTTGACAGAGGGCGCCGCCGAACGGGTCCGGTTGCTCTCCATCGAGGCGGGCAGGCCAGGCGCTGCAGCGTAACCGCGACGGACGTTCTTGCCTGGAGAGGCAATGTATACCGGGGCAGGAGGCGGCGGCGGGGGAGACTGGTGGAACGCACGAGCAATCTTGGTGAAAATGTTTACCTTGGGCTCTGGGGCAGCCGGCGGCGGGGGTAGGAACTGCTCGTGGTGGGACTTGGGTGGGGTCAGTTCCAGCACGTCCAGGTCGTGTCCCTCTACATCTCCGAGCACCAGAGTCGCGCGGTCGTCGGTGGCCCCCAGTGCCAGCTCACGGGCGTGGTTGTCGCGGCACAAGAAGCACTGGCGCAGATGCTTGCCGTTCAGCATGACCTTCTTGGAACACCAGCGATGCACACGCGTATAGCACACTTTACAATTTTTCTTCGCGAAGGGCCTCCAATCCGACAAAACCTAAAGGTAGGAGAAAAAGGAGGCGTTAAAAGCGAAATGAAGACGAAAAAGTAGTTGTTGGATATATAAAAAGATTACCTGTTTGCACGAGGTACAGTTGACGTTTTGCGTGATGGCATGCTTCGAAGTTAGCTCCCGCACCGTGGGCAGCGGCTTGATGATATCTGCTTTGCCTTCCTCGTCTATGTCGAGCTCGATCTGATGGCGGAACAGCTGAGAAAACTGCGCAAGAATCTTCATGGGCTGGACGAAGCGCTGCAGCACCTCGGGGGCGTCGTAACTCAGCACGGTCTCATGGATCTGCCCCATAATCGCCACGAAGGCTTCGCGCAGCTGCTCCGAGACTTGTTCGTACTCTCCGGAGTAAAAGATCCCCGGTTCGCCGACTTCTTTGAGACACAGCGCGCCTTGCAGTTTGTCGAGCTTGGCGATGAAGTCGTCGCAGTCGATGAACCAGGAGCCACTGGACAGCAGCGTCACCGTGCGGTTCAGGTCCTCGCGCAGGCCGCTGGTGCAGTTGCACACCGCGAGGACCAGTTCGTTGAATTCATCGATGATGGCGTTCTCGGTCTCCTTGCACCCGCGCAGCAGCAGTATGCGCTCCACGGCCGCAGCAACCGGCGTGTACGCCGTGGCACTGGGATCTGCCGCCAGCGTCTCCTTCACGCCCGTAGCACAGTGGTTCACTAGCGACTTCACACGGTCCATCAAGATGGAAAAGTACTTCTGCAACACGGCACAGGTCTCCGAGGGAAAGATCTGTCGCAGCACGGTGTCACTCACCGCAGGACTGAGCTCGTGGGTCACACGCGAGGCTAGATGGATGCACTGGTAGTCCGCAGTGGTGTACTCTTTCAATTTCTTGGTAGAGTACAGCAAGTCCTTGGCCTGCGTAAACACCATCAGCACCACCTGCGTAAACATGCCTTTTCTCGTCTCGTAGATACTTGGGTCGCAGGCAAACGTGCCCAGCACTTCGGACAGATACTTGACGCCGAGCAGCTGGCACAGCGCACCCGTGACGTCAAGCTTTGCGGCACATTCGTCGAAATCATTCACCAGCATCGCCACCACGCCTTTCAGCGTGGTGGTGCCCTCGTGCAGCAGCCCGACCACGGTGCTGACCACTTTCTCCTCCTCAGAGTCCAGCCCGCCGGGTAAGATTTCATCCGCAGAGGCGTGAAACTGGTCGTTAAACACCTCCACGACTTCGGTCATCTTGTTGAGCGTGTTCAAGCACGCGGCACAGCGCTGGTGGAGCACCACATTACGGCGGTCCGTCGTGCCTCCACCCTGCACGGCGTCTTTGTAAGTTTTGCAGAACTCCATCACGCTGGTGTGGAAGACGCGCTGGGTGCTGATGATCTTGCTCGCACAGGAGCTCTTGTAGGAAACTACCTCGCTGAAATGCGCCGCGCGGATACACTCCAGGTACAACAGCTGCAGCAACTCGCCTTTGCACAGCTCCAGGTCCGCACTGAGCGTGGGGATCGAGGTCAGGGCACACTTGTCTAACATGCCCAGCACACTCGACAGCAACGCCGAGGCCGCAGAAGACACCTTGCGCACACAGTCCTCGTGCGCCTTGACGGATTCCTGCAGCAGCAAGGATTCCCGCAGAATGGCCACCTGGCTGAGTTTGTACGCCACCAGTTCGTAATCTTGGCGCTTCAGAGCGTTTTCCACACTGGAATTGTGCTTCGCCAGTTGCACTTTCACCTTGCTGAGGTTTTCAGGCGTGGCGAAGTTTTGGAACGCTTCGCCAGGATTTTCAATCGCCGGGGTGCTGAGAAGCTCCTTGAGCATCTCCATGGGGTCGTCATTGCACGGGTCCAGCACCACTGCTTGGTAGTCACGCTGTTCGATTTTGTACAACATGTCCTGGAAAATGTAGATCACGCTCTCGTCCGCCTCGCTTGATTCCAAGTCTTCGAATTTGCTGTTGACGATCTTGTACAGCTTGTCGGTGTGCTTGTACTGCGCCAGCGGGTACTTTGTGAACCAGTAGGAGAATGTCTGCATGTAGTCTTCCACTGGCGCAATGAACTCAATCGGCGTCTTCAAAAGCTTGACGACCAAATCGAAACGGTCGCCCGCACTGGGCAGACTGATCAAGAACAGCGGACGCACGCTGTGGCACCGGCGCACGGCGTTCGCAATGCCCAAACCGTTGGCAATGTCAATCTCAATGCCACGATTGTCCCCAAAACCAGGGGTGTCACACAGGGTGAAGGAGATATCACCCAGTTGCAGATCGATTGCGTTGATATACAACGTCTCCGAGGTCAGCTTGGACGAAGTCACGAAGGTGTCCAATTGAGGCTCGTTGTGCATGATCTCAATGTGATCAAACCCGTTAATCGGATCCTCACCCATTTTCATCTCTGAGCCTCCCAGGAAGTGAATCGTAGTGGACTTGCCCGCACCGGTGTTGCCGAGCAGCAGGATCACATCTTTGCCGGCAATACTGGCAGCTGCGTTCAATGTGTTCTGCAGCAGACGCACCAGAAGATCCGTATCAATCACACGTATCTCACTGATGCACTTGATCAAATGCCTCGAAATCTGCGCGTTGATGGACTGGGAAATGGAGCGCTGCTTGGGCACGACAGGCAGGTAGTCATCGGCCGTCATCGCGTGCAGGTTCTGCTCGGAGCCGTGGGACGACAGCGAGCCCAGTTCGGCTGCCTCACGCTCCACAGCAGACTCACGGTCTTGCTGGTCCAGCAGCACGGTCACATGGGCGAGGGTGTCCATCAAGGCACGGGTGTACAGATTCTCTGCTGCGATCTGGTCATCAAGCAATTTGAGAAAGTCGCGCACTTGCCACTTGCTCAGCACGCCGGCAGAAAGGTGTCCAGCGTCCAGGCGCACGCTCCCTTTGAGCGGGTTAGCAGCCGCCGCGGCGACCACACTGAAATGGTGGCTGAGCAGTAAAAGGGATCTTTCTGCACAGACGGGCATGTTCGTGATGGCCTCAGGGATGCTTCCGTCGGCGAAGGCATTCGCGAGATTCGTACGATCGATGGTGGAGGTCACTCTCTGGTTCCTGAGTGGAGAATCACCTCCGTCGATGCTCATCGACATGGCGGAAGGGCCCAGAGGAGTGAGCAAGGATTGCTTCCGGCTGGGCGCTGCGTGGTGTTGGGGAGTGGTCGGCAGACTCGACTTGTCCACCTCCGTGCAGACATACTTAATGCTCTGCAACACAAACTCGACCGGCTTGCCAGAGGCAAACTGGGCCTTGAGGATACCCAGGTCCTCCTCGGAGTCACAGCCAAAGCATCCCCCGCCCTCTCTGCGTACATCCGAGCAAAAAGATACCTTGGCCCTGAAGGCGTTCGCGAGGCGCCTAGAGAACGCAATCTCGTTCTTTTGAAAATACGTGTAGTTGGAGGTGTCATTCTTTTTGGTTGCTCGAATGAAAATGACATGCTCCGGGACGCCGTGAACTTCTGGGATCTCCAGTGGAGAATTGGTTGGCTCTTCAGCCTCAGATACGATTTCAGGCACTTCTTTGACCGTAAACTCGAGTCCACTGATAAACAGTGACTCTTCAGAGATTCTTAGAAAATCTTTTTGGCTGATTAGCTTGACGAAAGTTACGGTCCAGTCTCCATTAAGTTCACGGATCGCAGATGAAACGGCAAACTCGAAGCAGTCATAGAATGCTTCTTTGATTAACTCGGCTGAGATTTCCTCATGGTGCCCCTGCAAGACAGGGGAAATAGACAACTTTCTCAAGTTCGCCATTTCGGTGGTGGTAAGAACACGGTGAACAAAACCAGCAGCGAAAGACTTGTGCTACATATAGCTGGATTGCCACGACCACGCAAAAGATTTCTTTGGCTTGCTTGGTCACAATTGTCGCAGTTGATATTAAGATAACAGCACTAAACGCTGTTTCAAATGTAACGTTTTAGAGAGGGTTACGAACGAAAGTGCCACATCTAGGATTCGCGTTGTCACATCACGAATACATGAAAGTAACTTACAGATTAGAATGCGAGGCAGGCGAAGACAAAGCTCGTAGCTTTTCATGTCTGCGACTTGTGTATCTGCGCAGCCTGTTACTGAGGCGATAAGGAAGTAAACGAATTTGCCAAAGCGAGCGAGGTTCAAAAATGCAATGGCTGTAGATCAATTTATCTTTAAGCACAATGCGCAAGCAATAAACAATATCAAGCTAAGCGTTACAGGTGTATCTTATCCTGCGCGCATAATCAACAACCATTCTTCTCATCGCAACCAGACCGCGACAAATAAGATAATCAGTCTTATAAACATACAGACACACAATACTTGGAACATACAAATACACCCATAATCTCCATTTTACTCTTCAACAACCTCTTATGGCAACAAAGTAGGGGAGTGACTTTATACAAAATATACATACACCAGTTCATTCTGTCAGTGCATTAGCTAAAATTTCCACAAACATACACAAGATCCATTTTTACTATTCAGCGTTATTTATGGAAAAAACACAAAAAATACAGACACTACGTAAAATCTCAATGCAGTAGATTAACATACAATACACAGATTACTCACCATTTTCCCATCCAACTCTTCAGCGACCTTTTATGGCAAAAAGCACAAAAACACACACAATGGATTGACTTTTTACAAATTATACACATACCAACGCTGGTATTACGCACTGGTACATACACTGTGCCTCAGTAAAAACTATTCAAACATGTCTGGGAAATAGTTATCATACTGAACACGAATAGAGTAAGCATCATCATACTTTGACTCCTCTTGTTGGTCTGTACATTATCAAGAAAATAAGAAACAATTTGAAATATTGGTCAGTATGTCGTTGTCAATAAAAGAAAATAGTTTGAATACACAAACACAACGATTGAAAACAACTACAACGTTACCTTGCAACATCGACATTTCAAACCGCAGCGCCTTCCGTTCTTTTCTCTCCTGCTCCACTTGCAGGTCTTTCAACAAATAATACAGCCACCGCGCGAACACATCAAATGGCGCTACACTGTGCGAGATACTCAGCTTTTCTGTCCTCTGTCGTTTGAGTGACGCGCGCGCGGCGACAGACTGCACGACAGGGTACTTAGTTGAACCCACCTTGGGAGTACCAATCTTAGGTGTTCCTATCATTGGAGTCCCAGCTTTCATAGAACCTACTTTCAACGAACCTGTCTTGACAGAACCTGCCTTTACCGATCCTGCCTTCATAGAGCCCGCTTTAACAGAGCCCAATGCTATTGGTGATATTGGTGCTAGGCGCAGTGACGTTTGCCTACTTGAAAAACCCTGTTCATTGGCCTGTGTGCGGTCCAATATGCACCGAATATCGCTCCATCGCACCAACCCACGACTATTCTTGTTACTATTTCTAGTCTCCAAATTAACATTCACTTCATGAATCTCTTCCGCAATGAGGTTCTTTTGACGCATGGCGGCCACGAGCTTGTGTTCTTCAAAAAACCCCACGCTGCCCGTTGCATCCGCGCTGATTGTAGGGCTTTCGCTACCACCCTGCCCCATCTTTTGCTGTTGTAGAATCAGCAGCTGACTAATAGCGGACAGAACGTCTTGACTCAACGGCTTTGCATTTTCTTGAATCCACCCATCATAAGCGACAAATACAGTTTTCATTTCCTTTTCGCTCAACAATTGTCCTTCGGGGCGGTAAAAGTACAGTATTTCCTCCAGCATGCAAGCTAGATCGCGCACATGCACGAGTCCCGCATACCGCAACAATTGTTTGTCATTTTCCGCCGACATAAGGAGCTGTTCGTCGTAGAGGGACAAATAATACAGCTTTCCGGCTTGCATTTGCTCCCGGTACGATGAAATCGCCCGGACGATCGCACTCTTGGAAGAATCGGGAAAACTATGCTCAGTGCGAAAACGTGCCGCCGCAGATCGTCGCTTGTATCTTCTCGACGGGGACTGTCGACCGACGTGCAACACACTGCCAAAGGGGGCAGAACTTTCTTCAACCGAGGGAACACTGGGCTGGAGCAGATACATATCACCCATGCCCAAAAGAGAAAGTAAATAATCGGGACCAGGGGAATCCCCCTCATCGGGCGGTCCTTCTTCTAGATCCCAGCGCACGCTGGCGTCCTTGGTCAACCGCTGAATACGCTCCGGTATCACCGGCACCACAATAGTCTCTTCTGTGTCTATTTTCAACGGGGCGACATTTTCAACCATTCCTTGAAGTGACTGTGGGATATTCAGCTTCTGCCACTGCTGCAACGACCCATCACGTTGTGTTGACGAAGATGGACAGAAACCCCGACCCCCACTGCCGAGACACACTGTCACCGTGGCTAGCGCATCGACACAGCCAGTGCTCCACAGACGATACTGTGCCACACAGTACAAGTGCACCATCCCCGCCACACTTCCAAATGCGTCCGTCGCTGTGCCGCGCCGCGTGCGCCAGCTGTCAGTCTCTAGCTTCGCTTCTCTATGACGTGTCTCACTCACTTGTAATCGACGCTCTGCGCTGCGGTACAAAGGGTGTCGAAACAAAACCCAAATTATTGCCGCAATGTAAGGGAGAATCACCAGCAGAGGCGAGATCGACCAGGCGATATAGTGTGCTAAGATGAACATACTAAAAGCCGAGGGCAGCACAGTGTCCAATGCAATGTCCCCCGACGCCTCGCTCAGCACACCAATCAGCACGGGGATGGCCACCACACTCAGAAAGATCAACGGAAGCTTGATGTCACTCGCCGTACGAAAATTTTGAATGTCGCGGTCGTCGATGTGGCGCAGGATCTGTCCGGCGGCGAGATTGTCGGACACTTTCATCGATGCCACGCGGCAAGCAGGGGAGACATGCTGCACCACTTTGATCACACCAAATGCATCGGGCAGTTCGTCTTGTACGTACTCGATGGCCAGCCGCTGCAAGGTGCGGTAGATCGCAGTCAATTGGGGCTTGATGCAGATATTCGCAATCATATACAGTACAAACAGGCGGAACGTCTGAATGAGAAACAAATCCTGCGCTGCCGCGACAGCGAAGTTGATCCCCCAGGCTGTAATAGTCGCATTGGTGGTGGTAATGCCCCACATCAGCGTCCAATAGAGGAAAAACAACAAGCAGGCAATTAAAAACGCCCACCCACACAGCCACTGGCCGGGGTCCACCATCAGTGCCGTGGTGACCGCGAAGGAAAACAACTGACTCCGCAGGGCGTACTGCTTGAACGACGAGAACTGCTCCAGAATGAAGAACTGCGTCAGCGCTTGGTCTTTGCTGAGCAGTTCATTGTCCCCAAGGCCTTCAATCGTGTCTCGGATTTCTTCCTGCTGTTCGCGGGCAAGTTCAATTTTGCTCACCAGCATATCCCGGGCGGTGCCGTATTGCAAGTATTGGAGCAATGTGAGTGGCACGGGGGTACCATCAGCGTAGACACCTAGGTATTCCTCAATGGCGCGCACCTTGTCCAGCCTATCCGCAGTGACCGTGTGGGTTGAAAGTGAGGACACCGGAGTGGAGGAAGTTGTATTGTGCCAGGGGATCTCCTGGTTGCACAGTGTCCCTGTGAGATACTGAATCGCTTCCTGGAGAATATGGGTCACTTCCTCGTCCACACCGATGTATTCATCATACACTCCACGAGCCTCCGTGTCGATGTCGTCGAGCGCACGCTCTGCTGTACTCTTGTGGTCGCTTTTCTTGAACGTATCAGTGTGAAAGCGTGAACTGGCGCCCAATGCCGCGCGGGCGCTTTCAATCTCCAACCGCAATGCGACAATCGGTGACAACAATTTCGTCGTGTTGAACTCGGCTAGCTTCTGGGTGCTAGTGCCAAGAATAGCGTCGTTGTTATAACCCCACTGGGAGAAATCCGGCCGTTTTGCACACACTTCGGACATGATGTAGTCAAACACGAAGGTTATCGGCACGCAGATTACGAGTGTCACCATGACCAGAATCATGACAAACATCATATCTGAAGGCGGCTCGGCCGGCGCACATACGTTGTCTTCCGCACTCCACACACATAAATTGCTGTTCAGGCCGGCATTCTGAGGGACCAGGCACTCACTTTCAGTGAAGTAACTTTCGCACTCGTCTGCCACTGGAAAGAAAGTACTGAAGAATAAGGTATCGACGAACATACCACACATCATGCCAAGCCATAACATCGTCCATCGCTGCACCCGATTGACTTGCAAGGAGGGCTCGAAGAACAAGGTGCTGATGGGGTGTGCGGTAATAATGTTCATCACCTTAGTGTAGGTGCTCGTATGACTGCCGTCTATATTGTCAATCGGAATCACCATCTCTAAGTAGTCATCAATGACTGTAGAGAACACGTTGTCCTGCGTATCGTAGAAGCTGCCGTAATTGCTTTTGTCAGAGGCAATCCTGTTGTAGGCACTGTTTCCTTTTCCGCTTGCGGTACTGTCGTTGGCTTCATAGAAATCATACACACTCGGGAAGGTAAATACCGTCGGTACAGCCTTTTTCTTGCTCTTTGGTTGGCTTGTGTTGTCCGCCACGTAGAAGGATTCACGATTAGTATCATTGCGCAGCACCGAGGAAGCTTTACTTTCCACAGATACATTCTTTGGTTTAGGCGGCAAAGGTGCGCTACTCTCAACTTCATTGCCCGCACCAGCTACCATCGGTCCAAAAAATGACCCAAAATATGACTTTTTCTGCATGCGCACTTCTGGTGTAGGTGGCAAAGTCTTTTCCGAGTTTTCCTCCAACATTTTCCTCGCTTGGGAAGATGGCCCCAGTGGATGCGCGTGCTCTGTACCACTCTGTCTGTTTTCATTATTTTCGTTCCCATTCCCGTAAAACGAACCGTACATCGAGCCATAGATCGAGCCAAAAAACGAAGATTTTGCAGTGTGTATTTTATTCTCAGGTTTGGCTTTCTTGCGCAGATGTGGCGGCTCCTTGTGTTTGTACAGGAAGATATTGTGGTCATACACATCCCACCGGTGGAAAAACACAAGCCCACAGACAATCATGCCGAACAAACCAATGACGATGGAGATAATCACTTTGGCAGCGGCGAAGTTGATATTGGCAGGGTTCTGCGACAAAATGCTGGTGAACGTGGTCATCAGCGCGGTGTACTGGATCGAGGTGATGCTGGTCTGTTCCCCGAGTCCCAGGGCGCTTTCCAAATAGTCGTCATCAGCCAGCTTGCGGTGACTGCTGCTACTGTAATAAGGATTCTCAGTGGGTAAAGGACTGGAGTACAGTTTTCTACTAGCAGTATTGCTGTTACACAGCTTGGTAATGTCATAACACGCAAAGGTAACGTACGTGCCGGTGTAGGAAGATACGTTGCAGCCGTTGCACGACTGGTACGCCTGGGTCTGCTCATTGTACACATTGCACTCAGGGAAGGTAGTGTTGGTAGCAGAAACCTTACTGAAGTTGTGTGCTTGGCTTAACTGCAGGGTCACGTAGTAAGCGACGGTGTCATCACTGATAACTGCATCGCTATTTGTTCTGCGTAGAACACTATCTGCGGGCACAAAAGACTGCAGACGAATCTGCGGCGCGGCAATGAATGAATCAACGACAGTGTCATTAAAGTTGTCGCTGTATGGGTTGCGGCCCCACTGCGTCAGCGACATTTCCACGTAGCCCTCGCCAGAGTCACACGAAGCGGTCTTCGTTGGATCCGCAATCTCTACACTGCTAGTGCCTAGAATACCATATAAACCTTCAGCAGGGGTGCTAGGGGACGTGAACGTGCTCAGTACACTTGTCCGGTTCTTGGAAGCCGTAAATTTGATATTTTCTGTAGCCACCACAGTATCTAGCTGGCCTTTCACCATGCTTATTAGCACACCCTCAGAAATGTGATTCAGCGAGGAAGTGATACTAGTGTCGTTAGCATTACTAAGCTTGGCTGATCGTCCCACTAGGTCTAATAATGTATGTACTGTAGTGTGAGGTGCATCGTCTAGATAACCTTGCGCCGCTAGCTGTGCCATGGAGCTGATCGCTTGGAAATACAATATCACGGTACTGTTGTTAACAAACATCGTCGTATCGACAAGTAGATTGAGTGTGTTTGCTGCGCTCGCTAAGTACGCCGCCGAAGGGTTCGACAAGGCGTCTACTTGCAAAAACACGTCACTCATGAGTTGCCGCGCAGTTTCAACACTCTGAGCCTCCGCTGTCGTGTAAGAGCAGTCACCACCGCCATACCCAGCATGACACAGACACGTCGCAGTGCATTGAGTCTGCAGCACGGTACAGGTAGACATCGCGTTGCCAGTGTTGTCATTGTAGGTACAAGTGCCGTGACCGGAGCATTCAGTGTTATGTAATGCACTCGGGCACTGCTGGATAGGCGCAGTGCATATATTAGACACACAGTTCGCCAGTGCACAGTCGCTGTTAGAGATACAGTTGCCTCCCACAGGACGACTATTCGCGGAAACAGGCACGCACTGCGTATTGGCATGACCACTTATACCGGTGTAACCGTCAAGGCAAGACGAACACGTGTGAGGCGTGTTGGAGCAGGGAAGCCGATTCAATGACGCACAAATAGAACTATTCACGCTTTGGCAGTTCACAGGACTGATTGTAGATAGCACATTGTTAATCAGCAGACCAGCTTGATCGGTGTTTTGCGTCGTGTCAAATGAGTTCAAACCATCGCCGATGTACAGGTCGAGTGCTTCTGAAGTTACCGGGTAAACCAATACCGATCGATTCACTTCACTGAAGGCAAGCATTGTATCATAGATAGACACGCTTACTAATATATGATCTTCATTAGTAACACGACTAGCTGGAATCACAGAATACGCTGCGCTGGCACCCTGTCTGGGTTGCAGAGTCAGTTGGTCTGTGCTTGGCGCGGTGACACAGAAAAAGGCGTACATTAGCGGCAAATCACTGTAATGGTCGGTCCAGCCTGTGGCAGCAAGCCGAAACAGCGTGGTCAATGCAGTACCAGAACTTGGAGAAGTAACAAAGGTGCCGGAGGTAGGGGGCGCGTTAATCTCAATAGTGATCTCACTATACCCTGCATACACATCCGCACTATCTGGGCTAATGATGGTGGTACTACCAGTTACAGTGCGGTCCGCGAAAAGGCGGAAGGTCACGCTGCTGCCCGCGCTGAGAACATCGCCAGGAACGAGTAAGGTGTACGGAATTCCAGTGTATGCTTCGTGGTGATTAAACAACACAACTTGTGGCGTTTGTGTGACAAGGGGAAAATTGACACCGTTGATGGAGGCAGACCAGCTAGCGGTAAGATTGTACTGTGCACTCACAAAGCCGGAAATGATTAACCGGTTGTTCGCGTTCACCTTGGTTGGGTAGTGTGTGATACTGGCACTGGTGCTGCTGATGCTGTTTTGTACCTGTAAAACAGTCGCTTTTGTGCCAGTGCGGCCGTCCGCTGCGACGACAAAGACTTGCACACTGTAAGTATCAACCAGCGTTAGCGCCGCGCCGATAATGGAAACAATCGACGTTGTAGTAGTGTTGGCTACTAAGATATCATCGCACGAAGCACCGTAGCGTGTATTCGTGAGATAAAGGCACGACCAGGTGAATTGTAAACCGGTACTATTCCGGCTCGCAGTGTTCTCATCGTACGATTCACTCGCATCTACCACTAACGTCTGTTCGGGCCAGACCAACCGTCTTTCTCCGCCGCGCACCTTTGCCACTACCTTTCCGATTATAATACTTACATAAGCAACAGCGCTGCCATCAACAGCGGCGTTGACAACAGTCGCTTCCGCAATAGTGGTAACTTCCAACCGATATCTCATACCAACGTGTAACAAACCAGCATCCACGATCAACACCGCACCATCTTTGCTGGTACTATGAACATTCACCAGTGTGTTGTTACTGTCAAATATGCGCCACTGAGAAGAAAATTTGACGTTTCTTTCCGCACAAACTGACTTCAACGACGCACTATAAAGGATTATCGTGTCAGCAGGCGTGTATGTGCGCACGGACGGTCCTAGGATCTGTACTGTGGGCATATTGGGGTTCGCAGACAGGGCAAACAATACACTGGCGCTGCTAGACACGCCCAGAAAGTTTGTGGCATACATAGTGATAGTGTACTCCACATTCATACTAAAATACGCAGAAGCTGAGAGGTACACGCTCTGGGTGAGCGAGCGACCCGCGCGGTTGAGGGCTTGTTCTAGTAGGGAAGTATTGGTCACAGTCGATGCAGTATTTGTACGTACAGTCCAACGTACGTACTTCCAGGGCCGACCGCCGTGACCAGAGCTGGAGCTTGCGTCGATGGTTACGTTCTCACAATAAGCTACTTTTGAGGGCAGTAGAATGACAACACTAGGTGGAGTCGGCTGTGCGGGTGGGGAAAACGTCACGTTTTGCTCGCTGTTGAACGCATAAGCTGTGCAGTTTACGTTCGCACTGCAAGCGGCGGTAAATGTATTCGCTGGGAGAATGATATAATCCCCGGGTTCAGCGAAATAGATACTGTCGTTGAACGCAGGAAAGGTAATCGCAAGAGCGCTGTTACTGATCCAAGCACACGTCGCAACAGAGGCGCCGGCAAAGGCGAAGAGATGATCACAGAGCCCAGATCTGGTGAGTTGACTAGTGGGTGAGTCAAACAGAACGCTGATCGCTCCACCATTGCGTGAGAAGGTGGCAGACAGCAAGCGCGGCGGCGGGGGAGGCTCGTCAGAGGCCAATAGACGCACTTCATGTGTGGTGGAGACAAATTCGCCGCCACTGTCGCCCGTAGCAGAGAGGGTTATCGAGTAGTCATTCGTAGTGAATAGCGTTTCGTTGATGGTGATAATGAAACTGCTGGTGAGCCGAGTAGTTGAAGTAAACACTGTATACGCAGGCAGGGCGGAGATAATTCCCTCCATAGTAAACCCTGCAGTTGTATTGAACACAGGAGTCACGACGACTGTGGCGGATGGCGCGGCGCTGAGGGTGTAAGAAAACACAAATTGCTTGCTCTGGGCCGAGCCGTAATTGTCGACATTTCCGTACAGCACTGTGGGGGCATTGGTGAAAACGATACTTTTACAGCACTCGGTATTATGCTCACGGCGCGTGTTCAGTACTTCCGATTGTGTATTACCGACATCCTGGGCAGTCTCGACGTAGCAGAAAGTGATATAATGCGTCAGGGCTAGAAGGTTTGCGATGGTCAACTGCACGGCTGTGTCACTGGATAGATAAGACACTACACTGCCACTCCTGCTTGCACCATTATCATCCGCATTATCACTGGCGGTGACTATTTGGTCTGCTGTTACCGTTGTGGTATTAGGGGCGAATACAGCACAGTACACGTGGCCAGGGTAAAGGGCGGCTTGTGTGAAGGTCAGGTCGAGGTGAATGCTACTGGACGTGTACACAGAGGCGATGGTACGGATCACAGGCGCCACTGGAGAGTACGTTGGGGCGGCTGGAAAAAGAAACGCATATTAAGTACAAAATAATTGCTATTTTACGGTAATTGAATATTAGAAAATAAACAATCCTGATCACATCTGTTCAAGTGTACTGCCAATCCACAGGTGGGTGACACTTACGACACTGCAACATAAACTTTATAATGCAAACATAAGAAAGAGAAACGTACCTGTCGGGCTATAGGTAGTGTAAAGAATCACATATGCTTTGCCGAACACAACTTCTGCAGGCAAAATCTTGGCTATCAAAGCTTCACTCTCTGTCGTGCGTTGCTGAATCTCACTCACTAGAAGCGGTGTAAACAAATTATTTGCCACACTTAACGCATAGTTATTCTTAAGTGTTTGCGTAGTGACGTCTGGATTAGTGGATTCGAAATCTTCCAAGGTGTAAGACACTTTGAAACCCACAAGCACGGCCAGGTTCAGTTCGAAACTTTTCTGCCGCGACGGGGAATCGTGCGCGGTCAGACGACGAGTGGCCATGTCTTCGAGAGAAATAATATCCACCCGGACGAACTGTGACTTGTCCAGAGCGGAGGCAGCGGCCACGGCGGCTTTCCAAGACGCCACAATAACGGGATTATTGATAAATTCGGTCGAATTCAAGCCACGAAGAGTCTATAATTTGCACAAGCACAATAAAAGATCAATTTAAATGCCCGATGAAAAATGTTTGTAAGCAAAAAGCAATCTATTTACCTGGGTGCCGTTAAAATATACTTGCACGCCTGCTCTGGTAGGGCCCAGAGTGGGGTCTGCAGAAGGCTGCATCGATGGTTTTAGTGTAGGTCCAGCACTGGGTGATAAGGTAGGCGGAGGCGACGGTGCGCGCGTTCCTGACTTCGAAGGACGACTCGAAGGTTGTGAGCTGGGCTGAGCCGAAGGAAGTGCGCTGGGTTGCGTGGTGGGACAGCTCGAGGGCTGCATAGTGGGTGAGCCACTAGGCAGACTTGAAGGTTGTCCAGAGGGCTGCACAGAGGGCTGACTGGTTGAAGTGGTGGTGGGCAGGCTAGAAGGCTGACTACTGGGCTGCACCGAAGGCTGCGCACTTGGTAACACTGATGGTCGTCCGCTGGGCTGAGTAGAGGGCTGCAAACTTGGCATACTGCTGGGCTGACTACTAGGCTGGGACGATGGAACAGTACTGGGCAAAGAGCTGGGCTGCGCAGATGGCTGTATCGTTGGCTGTGCACTGGGCAAAATGGTGGGCAAGTTGCTTGGTTGCGTTGTTGGCAGAGCACCTGGTTGCGAGCTAGGATTGCTGCTGGGCTGTACACTGGGCTGAGTGCTAGGCACACTGCTTGGCTGATCACTTGGCTGGGCAGTGGGCTGCGCGGAGGGCGCCACACTCGGCAAAGCAGTGGGCTGGCTGCTCGGCTGCACTGTGGGCAGAGCAGTGGGCTGCACGCTTGGGACAGAGCTCGGTTGCACGCTCGGTCGTGCACTGGGAATCACACTAGGCTGTGAGCTTGGCTGCTGCGAGGGCTGGCTGCTGGGCACTGCACTCGGTAGTACAGACGGAAGGCTGCTCGGCTGAGACGATGGCTGACTTGACGGCAGCGCTGTCGGCACGGCGCTAGGCTGCCTACTCGGTTGAGCAGAAGGAACACTGCTGGGTTGACCACTAGGCTGTGAAGTGGGGTGTGCAGACGGCTGCGTGCTCGGCTGGCTGGAGGGCTGTCGACTTGGTTGCAAAGTTGGCAATGCCGAAGGCTGCACTGTGGGCGATGCTGTCGGCTGCAAAGTGGGCTGCACAGACGGAGCAAATGTTGGCGGCAGAGTCGGATCCTGGGTGGGGGTTAAAGTCGGGTTTAAAGTGGGATTCTTAGTTGGAGCTGAAGTGGTAGGAGCGGCAGAAGGCGGGCCTAGTGAAGGACTTGCCGTGGGCGCAGCAGTCGGAGAAAGGAGCTCAATCACCACATAACCATGCCCAGACAACACCCCTTCATTGGACACATACGTGGGCGTGACAGTAGAGTAGCTGGACCCGCCTCCGCCGCCTGAACCAAACGCACCTCCTCCACCAAACCAGCCGCCCCCACCGCCGCCTCCGTACGAGAACGGGGATCCTCCTTGGTCCCTAGCGCAAGACATGCCTCCCTGCCCGAAAGTTCCTTTGTTTGCTCCATCCGTACAGTAGCCCTGCGGTGGGTTGTCGTCTGCCCAATTCCCACCAGTATTGTAAGTTCCACCACCTCCAGACTGATAGACAGAACAAGTAGGACCCGCAAACCCGGACGGATAGCCACCAGTTCCACCATGGGTGCCGCAGTTGCCGGAAGCCCCGCCTCCGCCACCCGCGACCAAGACTCTGTCATTGAGGCCGTAAGGCGGGATGCGAATGTCGGTGGCACCGCCTCCAGCGAAAGAGTGACCAGAAATGCCAATTGCAGTCCCGCCACCATTATACCCACCAGTTGTAGAGGTGCCTTGTCCTCCCACAAAAATCTGCAAAGTAGTTCCAGCTGCGAGGTTTAAAATGGCTTGCATAATAGCCCCGCGACCGCCGTAGAACCCGTAATTTTGAAGAGGGTCTCCTCCACTAGCCCCGTACAAGGTGAACATGATCATTCCTGTCGAACCAGCAGGTGTGACATACTGTTGTACACCTCCAGTATAATCAAATCTCATTCCAGCCAAAACACTATATCGATGACTATCATGTTGTAGCTGGTTCACAGATGCGCTGCTGCGAGTGAGATTTGTTGAGGAAGCGAGCGCCGAAGCAATGGTGCCAAAAATGCAAACGGCTGCAAGCGTGTTCATTACAGCTTCCTAATAAAGGTGATTTGTATGATCTGGGTGCCTCTCTTCAACGTTTGACTTCACGCAATGCCGCAAAGGAATGTCGATCCGTTGAATTTGAATGAACACCACAAAAATTGTTTTTCGCTGAATGATGTGCAGTTTTATAGTCTATAAAATACATCAATAACGCTTATTATGGAAACAGCGACCGTTACAGAATGGTGTGTGGTTCAATGGATGCCATATCCAGATATGCAGCATAATAAAATCGTACCACGTACCAACTAGTAAAGTTACTTAATATTTACCACCGTTCTAGTTAAAATAAGGAAATTTTTCTTGTATCAGTCACACAAACTTGAACAGCCTGATGTTTCTGCTTACCGCGTTCTGCGGGGATTATAGCGCTTTTTGGGACATAAACTAACATACTTGCAAGATTCACTGAAGTTATAATTTTTGCGAATAAGCTTTTTGAAATTAGTTACACCAACTTCAATGAATGGAACATCAAGTACGTACTACAAAAGCGACCGTCCACTTCTTTGAGGGGCTGGCTCCACCTTATTCACACCACAAGTGCGTAGTATGCTACATTCTACTTTAAACCCCTCCCAACCAATCTACATACTATCATATCCCATTTATTTATCCTTTTTGCCTTTGGTAACATCTCCCTCGGAGAGCTTTTTCTCTTTCTTGTCGCCTTTGATCTTGCGATACAACTTGGCCGCGATCATGACCAAAAAGAACACATTCATCGCCGTGTACAGCAAACCGAAACGAAAGCTCACCGTGCGGTTGCATTGCTCCATGAAGGTTGGAATCAAGAAGCCTCCGTGATAGACGATCCGCACTAGAAAGAACAATACTGCAAAGATGGCCCCCAAGGCATTGTGTGGGTAGTATCGCCACGCAATCAAGAACGGAGTAGAAAGTTCCGCCAGCATAAACTTGATGAACGGATTCTCGTCTAAGGTACACACTTCTTTGTAATATAGCTGGCAGAACACACCAAAGCCGCCACACAATATGTGATGAAAGTATTCTACGTTGCGCGCTGTGGGTGTCTGATAAGACTTTACCTTCCACACAAAATCGTTCAGAAGGATGTTGACAAAGTCCACAACAAAGTATGCTACCGACGCCATGGCAGCAAAGTTCTCATGGATGTAGCCAAACATGCAAGCGAACGCAACAATGGAGCTGATCAGCCCATGCAGAAAATTCAAGCGATACGCTGAAATGATTTGTGTAGATCCAGGAGGAATGTTCAACACTGCAATCCAAACAAAGGACCAGATGATAAGCGCATCGTGCCAATGCATTTCAAGCATTGTCATTGTGTAGATCCAGAGATGATGATGCAAGATTGTGTCGCTGAGCGATAAAAGTAGTCACGCCGGGAAACATTTTTGCTTTTTCTACCCACAGCAATGTGCGTAAATGTGATGATTTTCTCTTCTGCATCATCAACGCGCCCAAGATTGTGGACAAATTATACAAGTTGTAAGTGTATCACGCTGCTTCCTTGTCTTCTATGCTCGCCACAGGTACTGTTAAATCGCTTCGTTTTCTTGGCAGGGCCGCTTTGGCAAGAAGTCCTGTAAAATGCTCACGTATAACGGAAGTGTGGCAGTTCCGAAGATTTCTCCACGGCATGATTCCATATCCGAATGGCATGGTTTATGAAGGTGCGTTAGCAAACGATTTACCCAATGGTCAAGGAAAGCTTACATGGCCAGACGGAACTGTCTATTCGGGGGAGTTTGTGAACGGTCATTTGAATAACGCTAACCGTATTCTCTCTGCTGAGGATGGAAGGTGCTACGAAGGCGATGTTGTTGCAAATACACCGCACGGAAAAGGAAAGCTAAGGTATACCGATGGCACCATCATTGAAGGTGACTTCTTTGAGGGTAAGCTGACTGGGCACGGAAAGACGATCCGATCGGACGGTGCAATCTTGGAAGGAGAGTACCAAAACGATCAACCACATGGCAGATTGACCATGACATACATCAATGGCAAAGTCATGGAAGGCACATACGAACATGGTCAGATGCATGGGTTGGTCAAAATAACATTCCCGGATGGCAGCGTGAGCGAAGGTATGTGTGCAAACAATAAATGGCACGGCCGTTTCAAAGTCACGAACGCAGCAGGAGATACGAACGAAGGAGACTACGAACATGGGAAGATGCAGGGTCACTGGATGTGTTGTTTGCAAGGCCAGCATGTGCAGCATTGCTTTTATATTGATGGAATAATAGCGATGGATAATTTGACACTGGAGCAAGTCGAGGCCATGAAAGCAGAATGGAACAAGCGGGCATAGATATTGTTCCACTTTGTTAGAGTTATTCAATATAGTATATTTTAAAACATCTGTTCATGATATCAGTATTGTTATTGTGTATTTTTATTAGTGTTGGTAAGTAAGTTTCGATTCAATACATCATCGTGTAATTTCATTCAAAAACCGTAAATGAATAATCTGTACAAAGACAAGATTATCCTCCATCGTGCATTCGAACAAAGAAAGGCAAGATGAATCTGTTCTTTGACATCCCCAAGGTACACCAGGTGGATCTTTTGGCCGAATGGCTTCAGCCAGAGGATGTAGCCAAACTAGATGTGGCGGTGGCGTGCCACAAGCACCGAAAAGAACTGACGGACTTGTTGAGTTCGCCTGAATGCGTGTTGGGCATGCTAGAGTATTTGCACAAAGGAACCACGGAATGGATAATCTCCCGACAAGTAAAGGTTTGTGGAATTGCTATGTACAATAAGGACTTAGCTGACGGGGAGGCAGTTGAGAAACTGGTGAAGGTAATTGGTCCCACACTGAAAGCTTTAGATTACTACTGTAGCATTCAAAATGAAGAGGACCTAGATGACGACGAATCCATCGAACCTTTGCCAATATCTATGGATCAGGTTCTGTACCACTTTATACGAAATATGACTTGCCTGGAGAGTCTGAAACTTTGTGACGGTGCTGTGGACGGGATGGTGTCTGCCCTGATCAGCTGCAACAAACACACTCTCAAGTCCTTTGAGCTTTCCAAATGCAGTAACGTAAGCGCCTCTATCCTAAAAGCATGCTGCGATTCACCTTGTCTGGAGAATCTGGTGATCTGTACATGCGAATTCACTGATGATGCGCTTCGCTTCTTCGCCAAAACAAATACCACCGTTCGGAAACTGACATTTTCCGGCGCGTTAAACAGTGTACAAGTTCTAAACTACGTGGGACGATTCTCCAATTTGCGTTATGTGGAGGCACATCTTGGGGATGTGGAGCTGGCGCTGGCTTCGAAGTGTTGTAAATTGGTGGAACATGCAAAGATAACTGTGTCCACACCTCTGACTCTTCCCTTTGCAACTGAAGTGACGCAGAACTGGAAACATATTGTCCAGTTAGAGATTTTACCCAGTGTGCCAGAGACGCATGTGTGCAACCAGAATGTAATGCTGTTATTTGTACACAACTGCCTGACGCTGCAGCAACTGGTGTTGGCGCCCCCTAAGCAAATTCGAATTGACGACATACCTTTCGAACCCATCGCAACATCTGTCGACGCGTCGCGCCTCATTCATTCCAATCTAACAGAGTTAACCGTCAGCTACCTAAGTAAAAACTTACTAGAAGCGGTGATAGAGAAGTGCCCTGAGTTGCGATCGTTATGCATTAACCGCCCTATTCCTTCTTATATGGGAAGTCTAGCGCACGAACACGCAGAGTTTTCGCTCGACCTGCTCAACCACACTAAAGTGATACATTTGTCGCTTTCCTACTGCATGGATTTTACACTTCAACAACTATCATCATTGCACAATCTGGAGAAACTTGAGCTGTACAATATGGGTAACCCTATGCATGATCTTGGTGACCATGAGATGATTCAGTTTGTCCAACAGTGTCCAAACTTACATACGCTTCATCTGCACCACTGTCCTTTCTTCGATTACCATACTGTATTGCCTTTATTACACGCCGCCCCGAAGTTAGTTGATTTTGAGTACACCGCGGTGGGTGCTGACAACCGACCCGGGCTCTCTCCAACTGAGCTGGTGTTGCAAGAAGTCATGCAAAAGCTGTTTCCTAGATTAGTTTACTTTGAAATGCGCTCGTAATTTAAATGCGTATAAGATTTATGCTGAGAGTCCCTTTTAAAAAACGCACACACAATTCCACTTCGTACAATCTGTGATATTATTAGCTTTCACACACTTTATGAGCGCTTCACACCGAATGACATCATTTTGAATATTTCGGATTTCGATGGGCATTCTTTAAACCGCAAAGGAATAATCCGTACAAAGGCAAGATTTTGATCCATCTTCCCGTCTTGCATCCGAACAAAGAAAGGCAAGATGAATCTGTTCTTTGACATCCCCAAGGTACACCAGGTGGATCTTTTGGCCGGATGGCTTCAGCCAGAGGATGTAGCCAAACTAGATGTGGCGGTGATGTGCCACAAGCACCGAAAGGAACTGATGGACTTGTTGCGTTCTCCCGAATGCGTGTTGGGCTATCTAGAGTTTATGTGGGAAGGAACGATGGAATGGATAATGCACTGCCAAGTAAAGTTTACTTCTATATCCATAACAAATAAGTTTTTGTCGGATGGGGAGACTGTGGAGAGGGTAATGCAGATCATTGGTCCGACGTTGATATCTTTGGAGTACAATTGCAGTGTGGCGAAAGAGGATTCCGACGACGAAGAAGAATCTCTCGATCCTGCGCCCATATCTATGGATCAGATAATGTACTATTTCGTGCGATATGTGACACATCTGGAGAGTCTTCGGCTGCTTCGAGGTGCAGTGGACGGCATGGTATCGGTGTTGCTGAACAGCAACAGGAATACTCTCAAGTCCTTCGAGCTTTCCGAATGCGACAATGTAAACGCATCTATTCTAAAAGCATGCTGCGATTCACCCTGTTTGGAGGAGGTGACCATCGTGTTCTGCCAGTTCACAGAGGAGGCAACCCGATTTAGCGCCAAAACAAACACAACTTGCCGAAACCTCCGATTTTCCGGCGAGCTATTCAGCAACCAAATAGCCAATTTTGTCTGCAAATTCTCTCACTTGCGCTACGTGGAGGTCTATGTGAGTGGTGCTAATCTGGTGACTCTTTCGTGCTGTTGTACCCTGGTGGAGCACGCGAATGTGAAGCTTTTCGACCCACTCACGTTGCAGCAAGCTACCTCTATCGCGCTGAACTGGAAACAAATTGTGCAATTGCAGATTCTGTCGGGTGACGCCGATGCACACGTATGTGAGCAAAATGTGGTTCTTTTGTTCATCAACAAGTGCCCTAAGCTGCAGCAACTGGCGTTAGCTCCCCGTCTGGAAACGGCTCAGTTTATGCCAGCTGTACCTTTCGCCGCGGAGTCTCGCGCCGCACGGTCAAAGCTGCTCGAGTTAACCGTCAGCCAGCTAAGTAAGAATGCGCTCAACACTATTCTGAAGAAGTGTCCGGAACTGGTATATCTGTGCATTCACCATCCCGTGCCTTCTTATATTGCGCCAGATTCAGCCGAATTCGCACTCGCACTGCTCAACCACACAAAAGTCACCCACTTGTACTTGGTCAACTGCTTTAACTTCATGTCTGAACATGTTGAGCCGCTGTGTCATTTGCACAAGCTCGTGCTGCACAGCATGGGGGAAGTGGAAGTCGTTGCCATTGACGCATCTGCTGTGACCCGCCTGGCCCAACGGTGTCCCCAACTGCACACCATGCATGTGCACCACTGCCGCAATATACACTACGAAGCTGTCCTGTCGGTGCTGCAGGTCGCGCCACAATTGTTGGATTTTGAGTATTTTGATTCGGCCAACAAACCAGCTCATTTATCGGCAGCCGAGATTTTGCTTCAGCATACGATGTACATGTTGTATCCTAGATTGCGTAGGTTTCTCATGCGATCTTAATTATATTGTGAAAGGATAAGCATCGATTGATTGTATTAAGAATCTTGCAGTATGCGGCTGCATACAAGTCGATTTTGCAGTGAATTAGGTTGGAATAACGAGAAAACGTTAATTGATGAATGGAAGGAGAAATTACGTTTTTATGGATGTTACAAATAGTTTTTCCTTCTATTTGTACTCAAATCTAAACTCAACATTATTTAAACACACAAATGTGGTCAGATCTTTCTGGCAGTACTTTATATCACAAAACATTGTGGTTTCTTCATCATTTATTCATCCCTGTGCATGGAGTTTCCCCCCAGTTTGCCCTCTGGTACGGTAAGGGTGAACACTTTCCCACCGTCAGTAGACTTGCAGTCAAAAGTGTCTCCCTGTTTTAATCCTGAATAGTGTTGACAAGAAGCACAATTGGTCAAAGAAATTGGGTTGATCGGCTCTTGTACACTTTGTTATGCCCAAATTTTTCTTACCAGCAGGAATGGTGACCATACCGGATTCATCCACCACCTGCATAGAAGTAGCGTGAATGTGTCCCAGCGCTGCTGTCTTGTTCTGAGAATTACCTGTTTGTGTTATTGAAAGGATGCGGAGACTTACTTTCGATGTGCGTAACTTTCATAACCGTTGTTATGCTTACCTACGGAAGGAGCAAACGCCGTAGCTTCTCTATCCGCTGGAGCTTCTTCATCATGATGAGTGTTTAGACCATAGCCATTTATCTGAGGTTATTTATTTTACATTCAAGCACAGTGAGTTCAGATTCGAAGAACATAGACCCAGAAAATTGTTTACCTCTGAATCAGTGTTGTAAAGTTTAGCGTCACCGTGCTCATGGTTGGCCCACACTTGACCTGTAATATGGTATTGAAATAAGTTACATATCATATTTTAAAACGTCAGTTGGCATGTATCTCATCACTTCACAGTGGACAAGAATTTACCTGGCACGTATTCCTGCTTGGGGAGGTCCACATGGTTCTCCAAAGGTTGCATATAAGAAGGAGTCGACATCGTTTTAGTTGTATTGTTGTTGATAGAAAATCAAGGAGCAAGGATAAGTTGTGGCAACATCGCTGGATCTTGGAGCTGTTGGTCTGCAGATGTTGAGCAACGTTTCCGCACGTTTCTGTTGATGACGTTGGCAACTTCGTTTCCTTTGTTAAGACAATTTCTAACTTTTGCTTTTGAAGTGTTTGAAGCAGAGGTGGGCATATAATAATTCCCCGGTTTTTATATTGGAAAAATATATGAATAAGTATTAATTCTTCTGGGTTTTGAACATTGAATTATTATTTGGCCCCAACCGGGAATTATTTCAGCCGTTTCCTGACCTTGAGCACGATTAATACTAATCTCGCACGTTCGCACCTCCCAAAGATTTCACAAGATTTTGATGCGTTCCGGATGTCACCACGGAGCTTACCGAGCTGGAAGAAGTCGAACTCTCACTCGTGCAGAAGGCGTGGTTGCGCCAGAAACGTGCGCGCGGCGGCGACAATTACAAGAAACTCTTCGGGGACCTGTCCTGCGTGCTCCCAACTTCCAACATCGTGGAGCGCCTCTTCTCGCGCACCAAAATGACCCTGCGCGACAGACGCCAGCGCATGTCTGTGAACATGCTCGAGCGCATCACCCTGCTGCGCTACAACCGACACCTCTGGGAGGCAGCATGGCTGCGCGCTGAGATCGACGACGAGACGGAGGTGATGAGCGAGGAGGGCGACGATGTGGGTGAGTTTGACCTCTCTGACGAGGAGGAAGAGGAGGGCAACGACGGTGTGTCTCACAGCGATATCGAGGAGGAGGGCAAGGACGGTGACATGCTGTAAATTGAGCACGCAGACATGAACATTGGGACTTAGTTGCTATTAATTGTTGCTAGCTGTCATTATTGGGATATTAGGCTAAATAATTCAATTATTATTCAAACACCATGCCGATATTTTATTAGTAAGTATTGGATTTTACGTGAGCACTATTATATTACAATAATTTTTTGCCCACCTCTGGTTTGAAGTGTCGCGGAATCCACACCGGAATGATCAGGCACATTTGATTTCGATGACCGTCATTACAAAATTGACTCGCAAAATTAAAATGAGTTTGTTCTTTGACATCCCTAAAGTGCTGCAGATTGACCTTCTCGCTCATTGGCTGAAGACTGTAGACGTTGCTTATCTGGATTCTGCCACAACGAGTCACAAATACCGCGACGAACTGCTTGACTTGTTGAGCTCACCTGAATGCATTCTTGGACGTGTGAACCTTGTGTGCATGGATGTCCTGTATTGGGTGGTAACGAGGAAAACGAGACTGAGTAAGATTTGCGTGGGGAACACGTATTTAGGTACTGGAGAGTTGCTGGAGAAGATGTTGAAGACTGTAGGCCCAACACTGAAGCATTTTTCGTCTGATTTATGCTCCCTGCCAGCATATGAGTACTCTGACGAAAGTGATACACAACAAGAAATAGAAACAGTGTCTGCGAAATATTTCATCCGCGCCTGTTCTCGTTACTGTCGGAGCCTAGAGAGTCTGACTTTCTGTGACGGAGAGTTGGACAGAGATACACCAGCACTGATAACAGCTTGACAGACATATGGTTGACGGAATGCTGGGATCTCAGCACCGAACTCATTGAAACTATTTACAGCATTCCTGGCTTGAAAAGAATGAAATCCTGTTCGCTTTCTCCTGCCATGGCGACGTTCGCTGCACCACCAAACACCAGCTGCATCTCCCTGATATGTGTAAATTTACCGTTTTCACAAATGGTAACACAGCTTCCGAACCTACGCAATTTAGCAGTGTCTGTGATTCGGTGCCAAGACTTAGTGCTCTTCTCCGTTCATTGTCCACTATTGGAACACGTCCAGGCTGATCTCTACAATAAGCTATCACTTGAACAAGCCACCACCATTGCAAGAAACTGGCAGCATATTAAGGAATTGCAGCTTGGAGTGGACAGGTATCAGTATTTATGCGACGGGAGTGTGGTGCTGCTGCTGCTCAGCGAATGTTTGGGACTTGAACGTTTGGCCATGTTAGCATCATCCAATGTGACGACAACGTTTACGCATTCCAAAGTCAGCACACAAGGATCGATGTCTCACTTGCAGGAGTTAACGGTGGGTAAACTTGATGAACAAACTCTGCAGAGGATTGTCCATTTATGTCCTCTCTTGCACACGCTGTCCATCCAATATTATGTTGAATATTACGACGAGCTGGTCTACCTCCATCTTATCAATAATAGCAGCATAAAGACACTGCACATTACTAACTGCTTGGGTCTCTACACTGATGATTTGGTTGGGCTTTATACGATCGAAAAGTTAGTGTTACGCTCAGTGGGCACTCATGACTCCTTAACCGCGTCTGGGATCGTCCAATTTGTACAACAGTGTCCTACCCTACATACATTGCACATACACAACTGCCCTGGCATTGACCATACTGTCGTACGGAAGGTGCTACGCGCTTCTGCTCAGCTGACAGATCTAGCCTTCACCACAGAGCGCTTGCCTGGAGCGAACCGCGCGCTGGGAATGCTCAGAGAAGTAGTGATTGATGGAGTTGTTTCCACAGTTACGCTCCTTTGAGATCTCGTGTTAGTTAGACCGCGAGCACTGCTGGTGCTGGTTTTGTACACGAATGTACATGTAACATAGCATCTTACAACAGTGAATAACCTGAGTGAATTTGCGAGCCCTGTTCTTTTTTACGATGTTAGTACTACTTTTGATGCACTACCTGTACATTGTTTGTTCAAAAATAACAAATGCTACGCGTCTCTTAAGCTGTTTAACGTATTACAATTCTATGTCGTGTCAAACTTATCCGCTAACACCGGCGACTCCAGCCGTAAATCCTGTACATTACAAAGAAAGTGAGCGTTAAAAATCAAAATAATTGATACCAGTGCATAAATACAGTGACGAAACATCGCTTTTAATCAGTCATACCGGTAGACATTGTCCTCAACAGTGTAAAAAGCAGGTGAAAAAAGAAACCATACCTTAGTCTGCGGGTAGCACTGTTTGGCGATGTGCAGCATGCTGGCGCGAATGCCGATAATATGGCGTATGTGCGTGCCCAGGTAGTTGAAAATGATTATGTCGTCCTGTATATAATGCAAGGCAATGGTTAGAACAGTCAAGCGGTAAAGATACAATTTTTATGACCAATATTTTCCCACTCAAATGCTCAAACTGTGCGCTACGCAAAAGCACGCAGAAAACATTTAAGTAAAGAGCCGATGTGCCAACAGTACACTACACACTATACTCAATACATTGAAAGCGTACAATGTAAATAATTTACCTTGGTGGACACCAGCTCGCCCGCAAAGTTGACAAAGTCGATCACAGGTTGCAAAAAAGGTACTTTTTCCATCTCCACCTCATGAACGAGATCCGTGCGCGGCAGCCAGTCATATTGGTCCCGGCATGTGCCTAAAGGATGCAAATAGAACAATAACGAAGAATAAAAAGTGCAAAAACTTTATAGTAATATTGTATAAAATAAGAGCACCAACAGTGTTTGTTGGAGGAAAAAATTACACTGTAATTACTTTCCAAAATGATAATATTACATAGTCATGTTGATGGAATAACCTACCTACGGTATTGAGGGCCATGGTTTCTGTGTTGTATCCGAAACTATCATTAGCAAAGGCTACGTGAGGTTCCGGCTGCCATGGTGCCAGCGTGATCTTGCCTTTATATAAGATATAGATGTAGAAGAATGAGTGTATAAAGTTAGTGCGAGCACGAGTGATGTTGCATTAAGTACACATTGATTCAATATGGCCCAAGTTCTAGAGTACCTAAACATACACGCAGATACAAATATTACACAGACATATAAGTTTACAATAAACAACAGCAACAGCTTACCTTTTAACTCCAACAGTTCATCAGTATAGTTGACTCCTCGGTTCAAGTCTGGTGTCCAGTGCATCGGAATCGCCTCGTTGGTATCATTCAAATTCAACAATCGATTTGCAAAATACCTGCGTAGATATTTCTCATTGTCCCTATATTCTGTATCGTGGGAATTTAAATACATATCTGTGATGTTCTGCACTAGCAAACAGGCTTCTGCGAATAGTTGATCTTCTTCGAATAGCCGTAATTCGCAGTCTTTGAAGATTTCCGCGTTCAGATCGGGACCAGGAGTGGTGTGTAACGTGGTTAGTGGTACAGCATGTATGGCGTGTTGTGTATGAATAGATTGCGTCGTTTCGGGGGAATACTGCGGGGGAGGCGTCCAATAGACGTTATTCACCGTGTCATAGTGGGTATACGGGTTGATAGTAGTGGTATCATAGAACACAGGACCTGGCTGTTCATCATACACAGCGCGGTTTAGATTACCCACATCACTAGAAGCTAGCTTGTTGTGCTGGAGATATTCCTGCTGAGGGTTGACATGCTCAGGACTGTAATGCACGGCGGGCTGTGGAGGTACGGCGACGTTTTCGGCACTGTTTTTGATGGTAAGTGTGTCCGAATACGTACCTTTTCGACCCTTCAGTCCAGTTTGCATTGCGGCAGCGTCTCTGGCGGCAATCGCATCGGGATGGCGGCTATGCTGAGTGTTTAGTTGATCTAGTGAGTCACCTGGTACTTTGCGGTCAGCGCGGCTGTCTGGGTAGACTGAGAATAGAGTATTATTGTGTGTAGTGGTGAGGCCTAAGGGGCTGTGGCCACTAGCTGCTAGTTCAGCCGCGCTTAGTGTCGTTGTGGCACTAGTTAAGATAGTAGATTTCGCTGAGGTACCTGTATTAGTAGTGGCGGTGTTAGGATTAGTAGTGTCGATGTTGTCAGTAGCGAAAAGGGCATCTAAGTCATCCGAAGCACTCAACACAGCACCGTAACTGTGGACACTGTGATCATTAGCATTGGTAAGTATATCTTGTATAGATGTGTAGGCACCACTAGTCTGATCGTACATAGCATCGGATGGGGCAAAGTCGAAAGCATCCCAATCAACTTCACCCTTTGAACTGATAGACGTGCCACTATCACTCTCAATACAAGAAATACTGTTACTGCTACTGTACCCTGCACTAGTCTGCTCACGATCACCACTTTTGCTATTACTATCTTCATTTACACCACCACTAGCACCATTTACACCACCACTACCACCCATATACACCGTATCCCTGACTAGATCATTGGCCCTACGATATTTCCAGGATTTCAAAGGCACGCGCATCTCAATGGGTTTTAACGTGGCAGGGAGGTTTTTCAAGAATTCACGCGTGCGTTCTGCGGGGAATTGACCAGGGGCATGGCGCAGGCCTGTAATATGCAGACAAAGTTTATCGTTAACGAAAAGGACTAATGAAAAGAACATAAATGTGGTTGAAAACGTGTTTTGGGCAGATGAACAAGCGTATTAAACAACGCACCACCACTAAAAATTGAAGTATGGTTGCCGATAGAGCATGTCATACCATCAGTGGAGACAATGATACTACACACACATACCACACACAACAAAAGACTACATTGCACATATACAATACACATACTAGTAATGTGCATATATACAGCTAACGTACCTAATAGTTCCCAGATGGGTGGTTGGTTGTTGTAGTCGGTCTGCGGCTCGCCCGGTAAAGCCATAGTCGCTGTCATGTTATACGCCGCCGACTGACCCGCCGCACTAAAGAAAAAATAAGAATAAGAATAGGTAATGAATGCGCTAAAGGGAAAAAGTTAAAATAAATGACATGATAGAAAGGGCATCTGATGTTGAGTTCAACAGATAGGCATCAAACAGGAAAGGTCTGCAATGTTATGATATTACCACACTGTACAGTACATCACATACAAAGTAATCAAAGTTAATTGTGCGTACTCTGGGTCGTTCCAGTTGGCCGGAATACGAGTGGTGAGGTAGGTGTTGCTGAACAGAACATCCCCTTCTTGATGGTCAATGTCAGGATTGAACAAACCCTGTCGACCACCGCGCCAGCCTGATACAGCAGTAGATCCAAGATTGAGAATGAGTGTTTGTGATATTGGTGAGTAATCTTTAAGAAAAAAGTAAATGCTATATAAGCAGAACACTTATCTTCTCAATATAGCACAACAACATGTACTACTCATAAAACAGTACAGAACGTAACCAGCAGCAACATTAATATACAAAACATATACTACGTACCTTTGGTAATCTCAAGTGGGCGGTCAATTGCGTCCATGGCTTTTTTGACAGAATTTCGCACGCCTGCTTGACCTCTGCCTGTGTACTGCATCCAGACCTCCTTCTGTTATATAAGTATGCATATGGTGATAGAGAACGAAAGTATTACTATATATAAGTATGATATATAAGTACGATGATAGGGTGTGCAGAGTAAAACAAACTTGTAAACGGAGAGTAAGCCAAAGTGAATTCACTTGAATAGAACAAGTTCAGAAAATAACATCACAAGTGAAGCAAGAAACACAATATTTCGTACCTCTCGATCGAACACAAACCCATCCATTATCTTCTGATTGAGCTCGTATGCTGTGATGCGCTTCGACGGCCGTATTACATATTTCTTCGGCATATCATTATCAATATCATTATTACCATCATTATGATCATTCCCAACACTAGCAGTGCCTGTCGTAAGCAGACGAGCCTTGTGACTAGACAAATCGTCACTTTGACTCTCTCTGTCAAAACGAAATATCTCACTTCCATCGGTATTATAAATGTCGCTAATGCTAACATCGGAGCCTTCTTCGACGATCTCCATAGCATCAGATATCTCCTCGTCACTGTCGAGTAACAATAAACTGCTTTTGAGGTCGAATTGAGGGGCGGGCATGCCCCAGGGAATACGGGAACGCTTCTCCCAGGTACGACGTAATTCCTGT
>LNAP01000759.1_pt1 | contig 35641 bp, 33 predicted proteins | sample 602601 | NCBI WGS metagenome assembly LNAP01 (sample SAMN02440304, study PRJNA202911) | soil metagenome | biome: Subtropical and temperate rainforests or woodlands; isolation source: soil samples (1 kg each in a 20% v/v slurry with milli Q water) were... ... | reverse complement strand
CGGCTTGGGCACTTCGCTTCTCCTACCGCCTCTCTGATGGGGAATGCTACAGATGATTCAGAGCAAGAGCGGTCTCAGGGGAGCTTGGCACGGAGGGGGCCAGCACGGCCACCAGTAGAACTGCGAAGCGTGAGGGCGCTAGGGACAGGATTGCAGGGGCGCTGTGATTGGAATCAGTCAATTATGTTCACTAACCGTCGTTCTCGTCCGGCTATCGGTCGAGGAGCTGCGAGATCTCGTCACGGTCAGGTTTGTTAGCGCCGGCGTAGGTCAGCAGCACATATGACGCGACACTTCGTGTCTGCTTCTGGCCGATAGCGGAACTGATCGGTCCATTCGGCGCGAGCACTATTGTCCGTCGCTTGTGATGAAGCTGATTGGGTATTCGCAGCGCGCCCTCGAGCCGTGGTGTCGGACGGGGTAAACTCGAGTCGCGTAGTGGATGCAGCCGGCGCCCGAGAACCTGCTTGAGCCATGCCTGATCGACGAAAAAAAACGCCGTGGCCCGCGATCATACTCGCCGGCCGCCCACAGGCGCCGGCACTTGCCGAGTGGATCCTGCGAATGTCGGAGTGCGCCGAGGGTCAGTCGCTCGTGCCCCGGGTTGCCGCGCTGGCGCGCGTGTCGGAACCCACCGTGCGTGCGGGCGGTCCGGTCGAGTTGGACAGGCGCGCCGAGTTCGTCGAGCGACTGGTGGCGTCGCAGGTGCGAAGGGCCGCGGAAAGCGCGAACCCCGAGGTCGACATCGCCGCCCACATCCGCGGCGCAGCCTATCCGACCATCTTCGCGACGTTCGCCGGCGGGTACAGCTCGCGCATGCTCGATCTCTGCAATGCGATGGACCTCGTTTGCGAGGCGGTGGCGACTTGTGAGTGGAGCTGGTCGCGCGGCGCGCAGGCCGTGGCCGAGATCGGGCGGCTCTCAGCTCCATCGGCGGTGTCGACGCTGCCCGAGGCACCGGAGGATCGGGTGGCCCTGGACGCCACGCTTCTGGTGTTCGCCCGGCTCGACGTCGAGGTGCTCGAGGATCATCAGGACCGCAACTATCCGGTGCGGTCAGTGTTCCTCCGGGTCGCTCCGCAGTTGTGCGATGGCAAAGTTGGTCGGTGGCCGTGTGCACGACTGCTCGACCGGTTGTACGCGATGACCTGCATCCGGGATGGACGCCCACTCAAGGAACGTCGTCCGACGATCTCGCAACTGGACGCGGTACTTGGCACGGCGTCGGCAAAGGGCACGAAGTCGAAGGTTGGGCATTGGCGGAACGGGCGTGCCATGAGCCGGATCGAATTCGACGACCTCGCGACACGATGCCTCGGCGAGGGCGTTGAGCGCTTTCTGGCCCACAAGCTCTACGTGGGCGCGACGTTCTGGCACACGCTGATCAAGGAAGTGCCCGAGCACATGGAATGGGCGCTCGACCGATACGCGTTCTGGTGGGCGCTGCTGCGGTCCGACGATCTCGTTGATGGCTCCCGGCCGGCGCATCCACTGGCTTGGCTTGCATAGCGTTCGGCACGCCGGAACGCCGCGCGCGCATTGGCGAGGCCGCGTCGGCAGCCTGGCGTCGACGCGACCACGACGATCGCGCCGGCGGGGCCGAGCAGCACCGGATGGCGTTTCCCCGGCTTGAGCCGCCAGCCGCGGGCGAGGTAGTCGCGCACGAGCTTGGCGACGTCCTTGTCGCCGAGCCGGGCAAGCGCATCAGATCGCTTCACTTGCCGGATGCGTTCCGGTGGACGGCGCGCTGGGCGCGCGCGGCGTGACTTCCCTTGGGGACGTTGCCGCCATTGGCCAGCGATGCCACGCGATAGATGCGGCTGGCCGCCTGTTGCGTCGTCGGCTTCCCACCAACGCCGTTGGAACCCTTGTTCTTGGACATGGAACCCTCTCCGTTGATCGCTGGCCAATCCAGCGAGAAGGGAGAGGTTGAACGCGGACGAACGACGCGCCGACCCAAACTGCGAAAGTCCAACCAAGGCGAATGAGCCTTGGCAATCCCCGCGTCCGGCGCCGCCAATCAGCCTACGTCCGCTTCCGACCCAAAGCGGACATCCCAATCAGTTTTGACCTATGCCTTTTCGGAATCGACATTGCTTCTCTTCATTAGCCGTCCTAATGCAAAACGAAGAAAGGAGGCGGGCGCGCGGGGCTGATAACTAGGGTCAACGAATGTGTTGCCCGACTTAGGGCCACATAAGCCACGCATCGTTTGTAATCGGTGCTAGAGAAGGTGTTCGCGTCGAACGGCATGATTACGACGTCGCGGCGCTCCAGGCCCTTGGCCTTGTGAATGGTGGAGATAACACGATTCGGCATGCTAGCGCCGGCGCAGGTCCTGCGCCGTGTCAGCTCCGTCTGGCCTTGAATGGGATCCGTAAACTGATCGAGCCGGGATGCCTCGCGGAGCTCTCGGTGATGATCGACCTTGATGCTGGAGAGTGCACCCTGCGGCGTAGCCACCTGTATCAGTCGTTGGAGGGCACGCGCCACGCCCACATGATCAGGCGCCTCAAGGATGCATCGGGCGATCGCCTGCATCTCGGCAGGAATTCCTTGGCGTGCCCTTCGGGCGCCATCGGCGATCTCGCGAAGGCACTGTTGCCTCCGCTCGGCAGTAAACCCGGTCGTCACGGCTTGGATGAAGTCGCACACTGCCCCGGCGAGGACCGGCGCATTCCCAGGATTCTCGGCGCAGGTCTGGGATAGTTCCCGGAGCGCATCGCGCGAGTGTCCTTCCCAAATGCGAATGGTCCTGCCGAAGAAGGCATGTAGGTTGCCAACCAGATCCCGCGTCGGTGCGAGGACCAAGAGAGAGTCGGATTGCCGCACCAGAGCTCGCACCGTTGCCGCTTCCGCATCCAAGCGAAACTGGCCGCGATTCCCGTCGTTGGTGGCCCGCACCAGCCGAAGTCCTTGAGGAAGATCGCCGCGCAGATCAATCGGTATCCCCTCCTCAAGCGCCGTCCGTGCGGCAAGGACCCAGTCGCCTAACGCGCGGGACCCATCCGTCCAGCGATGCGGGAACTCCAGAGCCTCGTAGCGGATGGCACGTTCGCGCAGTGACTGCCATCGCCCACGATGTGCCGCACGCTCTGCATTGGTCGTTCCATAAATGGCTTGGCGAGGATCCCCGAAAACACGCAACTTGGCTCCCGAATCGAGGAGCTGCAGCGCGATGCGGTGCTGCGCCGCGTTGGTATCTTGGTGTTCATCGCAGATGATGACGGGATATCGAGATACCACCGCGTTGCGGACGGCTTGGGAGCGCGCCAATAGCTGGCTGACCAGCTCGCCCAGCGCAGCGAAGCCTTCCTGGGGTTGCTCGATGGCCCATCGGGCAACGTCTTGAGGAAGCCCTAGGCTTTGGTGGTATATCGCGGCGATCTGGGTAATGAAGCCATCGAAAGTACACACCTGCAGGCGTCGTGCATCGACCGGTGCGCGTGCACGGAACACATCGCAGGCTGCATGTGTATGGGTCAGGATCAATGCACGCCGGATGGGCAGCTGCTCCCCAAGCCAGCGAGCGTAATCCGCGGCCTGATACGTCTTGCCACACCCAGCAGGTGCTTCGATGACGACGAGTGGCGCGTCGGACCTCAGCGCCGCCACAACGTCCAGGTCAGTCATGGACCGCCTGGCCGAGAATGGCGAGAAAGCGCTCGAAGCGTGGCTCAAGCCCGACCCAAAGATCACATTCGAACACCTTGTTCGCGAGCTCGCGTCCGCCGGCGTGCGATTTGAACCATTGCGAAGCGTGTCCCTTGAACATCTTCCTTCGTTCATCGTCCACGATGTCCGTAGGCACGTTGCCGAGCGCTGCCTCCACCACGACCTGCATCAAGCCATCGCCCGCGGCAATCGATATCTGCTCAAGCGTCGCTTCTGGAGCAAGCCCGAGGCGGTCGATCAACGATCTCCGGCGTTGGCCTGTCTTGCGATTGTCGGGATCGGTGATCAGCGTTTGTAGGCGTTGGACACCAAACAGAGGTAGTACGTTAGATTCCAGGTTGCCCTCATCCCAGCGGAGCAAGCGATCGCCCAAAGCCTGCTGGACGCGCGCCCAACGCTCTGGAGCTGGATCCCCAGCCTCGCGGTCGGCCATACCGGCGAACCGCACACCCCCGGACAACAACCCCTCCAAGAGCTGCAGGACCCGGTCGTTGCCGCCTCCGTCAGCGATGTACAACCCATATGCCCGCCACTCTGGGGCTACGTGCCGCTCAAGCAGTACTTCGAGAAAGCCGACCTCCGTAATGCCTTCAACAATGACAGTTAGGCGGGACAAAAGAGCAGCCGGGTCGCGCTGCTGAAGGGTGCCCACCTTTTCGGTCGGAAGTTCCCCGATGCTGCCTGCGGCGTCCAGATACCACAGTGTGGCCCCCGTCGCCGCCGTGATCGCAAAGGCGCTATGGGTCGTAACCATTGTCTGGGATGGTCGCTCACGGAGCGTGCGCATGAGTGCGGCTTGTCGATACGGTTCTAAGCCACGCTCAATCTCATCAATGAGGATAATCGGCGCACCATCCTGCAAGTTGTCTGCGATGGCGAGCGCCGCAAGCCGGCGCGTACCCGCGCCCCAACTCGTCATCGGCAAGGCGACCCCGTCCTTGTCTGAAGTCAGCCCGACCAGCGAGTTGATCGAGACACCAGGTCCGCCGACGAAACCCAAGCCCAAACCGTGTGGCAAATGACGGTTCGTCAAATCAACATCCAGCGCGGTCAAGCGTGCGCGTGCATCATCGACTAGCTGATTCTGCAACCCGTCTTGTGCGAGGTGCCTACCCAGCCTTGCGCGGAGAGCTCGATCATCGAGCAAACGATCCAAAGCGCCGCCTTGGATTAGGCGCAGGTCGCGATCGCTGCGGTCATCGGCCGCAAGTCGTACCAGCCCGATACGCCTGCGCAGCGCGGTAGGGAATGAGACTACGCTGCCATCGGGCTGGATCACTTCATACTGCAGATCTGATTCCGAGGTACCGCGAACTCGCACGCGGTATACCGGATCACGGACTGGTCCGTCGGCCTCCGGGTCGGGGAGTACCGCTTGTTCGCCATCCCATTCCCACGGCCACGCGGTCCAGGACTGATCGTGTATCCCCGAGGCGTCGGGCAGGGACATCACCGCTTCAATTAACAACTCGCTCTCTACGAGGCGATTGAAGTAATCGGTATCGCTCAGCACAAAGCCATTGGTGGGATACAACAGAAGCGTGATCGACTCCAGAAGCGTGGACTTACCGACGTCGCCTCCACCGAGGATCAAATTGACGCCAGGCGCGGGCCACCACACCAACGACTGGATTCCACGGAATCGAGTCAGCTCAAGACGCCGGACTTGTGGCGCTGCCATACATCCCTGTCCCCTAGCGCTTGTGTGAGCACCTTGGCTTACGATAGCCCAGCGGAGGCGTGCTGATTGACGCATCGCCGCATTGCAAGGCCCTTACTCCCTGCTCCAGAAGTAGGCCAAGAATTCCAGGTGACGAAGGCACTGTGACAGGAATGCTGAATAGGTCCGTTTTCGCCTCTGTAACTTACTGATTTTGAAAGGAAGTATCGGACACCTGCAGAAAAAGGACCGACCCACGTAGTGGAATGTTATAAATAGCGCTCTGTGACATGGGCGCTGAGCATGTTGGCCAACATCCTCAAGACCTTGGGCCCCTGCCTGAGCACGGAGCTCACGGAATACCTGGTGACCCAGCGCGGCATGTCGCCGGCCGCGGCGCGGCAGCGAGTCAGTCGGGGGGCACCGCAGATCAAGCGTCTGGCGTACTTGCCGTTCGCACGCAAAGCGCGATTTCTCTATCACCAGGACGAATACGCGTCGCCCTATTACTGGGATCGCCTGTACGCGGCGATCCTGGCGACTAATGGACCCTACGCCCGGGCGTTGGGTGCCGTCCAGGCCCGCGAGGTTGTACCGCTCGAACATTTTCTGGGTGCTTGCGGTGCACCGATCGCCCAGAAGAAACAGCTCTCCGCGCTTACGGTGCTGGAGCGCATGGTCGACGCCAATGTCTTAGTCAAACACGCGCTGCCTGGGTTGGGGATGTGCGTGATGAGTAAGAAGAAGTATGAGCATCATCAGCTGGATTTAAACGAACTGGCCGCTGCTACTCGATCCCGCCTTATTGCGGAAGGTGTTCTGCTCGATAGCATTCGGGAGTGGCTGCGGCGACTGGCCATGGTGAGCTATAACACTGTCCGCACTCGGGGTGCGGAGATGCCGCGCATGGGCACATTTGCTTGGGATCTGACTGCGCCCAGCTATCTCACTTCAGTCTTGACGCGACTAAAAGACAAGGGCGTGAAATCGGGCTGGGTTGTTTGCGATGTGCTGTTGATCGAGAACGCGCAGCTCGCGCATGTCGAACCGTTCCTGCACAAGGCGCGATCGATCGAGGCATTGAAGAACATCGGGCGCACGATGTTCATCTTAGTGGCGCAAGGTTATGACGCGGACGCATTCAAGGCTCTGCGATCGGCTGGGATCATACCTGCCACTCCCGCCTCTCTCTTCGGAAAGGACGTGGCCGAAGGATTCCGTGACCTAGGTCAGACGCTCAATGAAGCCGCACAAGGGGTCGTCGATCCGGAAAAGTTCGACCAACTGTTCTCCAAACTTGGAAAGCTGGAGGGGGCGATTGGCAACATGCGTGGCGCATTCTTTGAACTGCTAGTAGCCGAGGTAGTGCGTAAGACGGCCGCCGGGCAAGTCAGGCTCAACAAGATCTGCAAAGGCGAGGACGGAAGCGCGGAAGTCGATGTCTATCATCTCAACGAAGGCATCGAGGCACAGATGATCGAGTGCAAGGGAATTGCTCCCGGTACGCTGGTCGACGATGAGGAGGTCGGCTTGTGGCTGACTACGCGCATCACGCGTGTTCGCCACCACCTTCAGCAACTGGGTTGGTCTGGCGCGTTACCGCGATTTGAGCTCTGGACCAGCGGCGCACTTTCCGCGCTTGCCCACGAGCGAGTTGAAAAAACACGCCAAGCCAATAGCAAGAAGTTTGAAATCACAGTAGTGGAAGGTGATGCCCTGCGCGCAAGCGTCAAAGCCGTGAACGATGCTTCGTTGCTTAAGACCTTTGAGCATCACTTCTTGCCTCAGGCAACTTCCTAGTTAGCGAGTGTTCGATGATCTTGCGCTCGACTGGTTACTGCGCGTGCTTCTCGCTACGTGAGCTTGCCCGGTCTCTGGGCGTTTCGATCGGCCTACTGCGAACGCGCTCTGAACAATCCACTGACCAATTGATGCCGAGATGCGCACTACCCCGGCGCTCGCATCGATCAACGTACGCTCAGCCGACTTCCCAATGACCGCTTATGGCCGGAAGCGGACATCGTTAGGGCAGGGGATTAGGGCGCGCTATCGGGGGTAGGTAGCCGAGGCTGGTGGCGCTTGCTGCGCGCGTCTCCACCAGCGTAAACGACGAGCCCGCCACCCAGGCCGATCAGCGGCATATAACTCAGCTAGTGCGGCAGGCTTAGTCATCTTGAACTCCCTTGGCCCAGCGCAAGCTCCACTCGGCCCGGGCGTCAGTAGCCGACCGTGAAGCGCTCGCGACTATGCACCGGGCGCTCAATTTCATCCACCATGGCGACAGCGTAATCCTCGAAGGAGATGCTGCTGCCCCTGTCGTTGGCCAGCAGCTGGCCCTTGCCGATCCGAAATTTCCCGGTGCGCTCGCCGGGCACGAACATCGCCGAGGGCGACAGGAAGATCCAGTCGAGCTCCGGTTCCTGGCGCAGCAGGTCGAGGAAGGCCGCGCCGGCGAGTGCTTCTTCGCGATACGCCTCGGGGAACTCCGGTGTGTTCACCAGCAACACCACGGGTGCGACCTCGAGGCTGCCGGCCCCACCAACCACCAGGTAACGCGACACGCCGGAGCGCTTGACCGCGTCGAGGAGCTTGCGCGGATCGCTGGCGACGAAGTGCACCGAACTGATCGCGGCATCGTGGCCTGCGAGCAGGACCGCCAGGCCATCGGCATCGTAAGCATCGCCGGCCTTTGCGGTGACGCCGGGCAGTGCGGCGATCCGCGAGGGGTCGCGGGCGATGGCGGTACCGAGTGGCCGCGGTCGGAGAGTTCTTGCAGCACGCGCGAACCGGCTTGGCCGGAGGCGCCGATCAGGGCGATTCTCATGGAATGAACCCCTTGGTCGTGGGTTGTCGGAGAGTGATCGTGGCGATATCCAGGTGGTGCATGAGTTCGCGCACCAGCAGCAGCGCCGCCGCGAAGTGCGGATCTTCCGACAACGATTCGAACGCAGCCGGTCGGCCGCCAGCGACGGCAGCCAGGCGTGCGAATGCGTGCTCCACCGCATCGCGGTGCAGGGTGGATGCCGTGTCGTCCATCCCGGCCGCAGCGGCGATCGCATGCAGCACGGGATCACTGCTGGCGATGGTTGCGCCATGCAGCATGCGAGGCACGCTCGCCAGTTCTTCTTCGATGGCGGCGATGGCCGATTCCAGCGCCATTTCCAAGGGGACGTGCGGCCAAAAATGCTCGCGCACCAGGCGCGCGCTGCCGGGTGCAATCCTCACACCTCCGGAACCGGTCGCGCCGCCCTCGAACCAGGTGGATTCGGGGTCGATGCGCAGTTGGAGGGTGCTCGCGACCGGCGGCAGCAACTGCTCCACCCACTCCTGGAAATCGCGCGCCATGGTCGCGTTGATGCCATGACCCCCCGGATATAGCCACATCGCATGCGTTACACCGAGCTGCTCCAGCCATGCATCGGCGCGTTCGGCCCAGGCAACCGGCAACTTTTCGTCATCGCGTCCGTGTGCGACCAATGCATGCAAACCAGCAAGTCGTTCGCGCGGGGCCAGTCGTGGTTCAAGTTCGGGAAGGATCCGGCCCGCGAGCACGGCGAATCCGCGTACGTACTCGGGCGCAGTCAAACCCACGCTGGCACTGAGGATTCCGCCTTGGCTGAAGCCGGCGATGATCGTGCGTTCAGGCGCAATGCCGTGCACGGCCTGCAACTGTGCGACGAAGCGGAGCAGCGCCGTGCGGCTGTCCTCGGCTTCACTGGCGACGATCTGCGGTCCTTCGGCGGTGAAAGCGACGCGGAACCAGGCGTATTGGCCCGCGCCGAGTTCGAGCCGGCCGCGTGGCAACACAACCAGGGTATCCGGCGCGATGCCCGCAGCGAGTTCAGCGAGGTTGGCCTCGTTGCCGCCGACGCCATGCAGCAGCACCAGCATCGCGCTCGGTTCAGCGGATGCCGGTTCGCGCACGCGGAACGCCAGCGCGAAGGCGGGATCGACTACGAGCGCGGACAGTGCGTTCATGCGGCGGCCTTCAGCTCGATGCCATCGGGCAAGCCGAAGCCGAACGAGTCCATCGACAGCACACCGTAGGTCATGCCGCCTTCTATCAGAGTGGCTGTTTCTCCAGCGTCGCTGGCGCCCAGCGCGACCAGCAGTGGCAGGTAATGTTCCTCGTTGGGATGCGCACGCGCGGCATGCGGGGCGCGTTCGCGGTAATGCACCAGCGCGTCGACATCGCGGCGACGCAGCGCGTCGGCGACCCAGTCGGCGAACGCCTGCGCGTATTCCGGGTCGCGGATGTGCTGGCGGAATTCGTAGAGGTTGTGGGTGAGGCTGCCGGAACCGATCACGAGCACCCCGCGCTCACGCAGCGGCGCCAGCGCCTGGCCCAGGCGCAACGCGCCCGCGGTGTCGAGGTCGTGCGGCAGCGAAACCTGGAATACCGGCACATCGGCGTCCGGCTTGAGATAACGCAGCGGCACCCATGCGCCATGGTCGAGGCCCCGGCGCGCGTCGATGCTGGCGGCGAATCCCGCATCGACCAGCATCCGCACAACCTCCACGGCGAGTGTCGGCGCGCCCGGCGGCGTGTATTGCAATGCGTACAGCGGCGCCGGGAAGCCGCCGAAGTCGTGGATGGTCTCCGGCGCGTGGGTGGTCGCCACGCGCACGCCCTGTGTCTGCCAGTGCGGCGACACGATCACGATCGCGTTGAGCTCGGACAGCGCGTCGCCAATCCGTTGCAGCGCGGGACCAAGGACGCCGGGTTCGAGCGCGAACATCGGCGAGCCGTGAGAAATGAAGAGGGAGGGTGCGAGGTTCATGGCGACTCCGGAAGGAAAGGCCACGGGCGCATGTGCGCCCGGGCCAGATGCGGATGGATCAGGAAGAGACGAGCGGCGTGGCCGGGACAGCGCGGCGACGCGTCCACACCGCATCGAGGCTGAGCGCGCCAGCGCCATGCGCGGCCAGCATCAGGAAGCCGCCGGCCATGGCAATGTTCTTCCAGAAGTGGATCGCCTGGTTGGCGTCGCCGAGGTTGCCGTGGAACAGCGCCGCGGATGCCAGCGAGAACGCGGCCAGCGCCAGAGCGAACCAGCGGGTGAACGCGCCGGCGAGGATCGCGAGGCCGCCGCCGAGTTCAAGCGCGATCACCAGTGGCAGCAGCGGGCCCGGCACGCCCATGGCCTCCATGTACTGCTGGGTGGCGGTGTAACCGGCGATCTTGCCCCACCCGGAAATGATGAAGATCAATGACAGGCCGAGGCGGCCGAGCAGCGAGGAAGCAGCATTCATGGCAGGACTCCGTTGTGTATTGCGGGGATCAGCTGCGACTGATCCACATCGGGGCGATGGTGGTGCCGTGGCCGGCGCCGTAGCCGAACCAGATGTTCAGCCCGGCCAGCGGCTCGAGGTAACGCGCGTTCTTCAGCGGACCGGCGTCGACTGGCTGGAAACCGGTGCTCTCGATCAGCGCTTTCGCGGTGGCCCTGGCACGCTCGGAATCGCCGGCGTAGAAGGCGCGCGCGACCTGGCCGTCGGCGAACGCCGGGCCTTCGGCGATCACCTGCGCGAACAGGGTGTTGAAGGCCTTGGCGATTTCGACGCCCGGGAACTCGCGCGCGATTTCCTCGGCGGCGGAGGTGGCGTGGCCGACGGTCAGGCCCATGTAATCGGGCGTGAGCGGATTGGTGATGTCGATGACGACCTTGCCATCCAGCGGACCGGCCGCGCGCAGCGCCGCGACCGCCTGCTCGTACGGAGTGGCGATCACGACCACGTCGCTGCCGGCGGCGCTGCCGGTGGCGGACACGGCGGTGCTGCCGGGAATGCCGGCAGCGACGGTACGCGCCTTGTCCAGCGAGGTGGCGGCGATGCGCACGGGGTGGCCGGCGCGGGTGAACTGCCGGGCCAGGGCGGAGCCCATGTTGCCGGCGCCGAGAATGAGGATGTTCATGGCTTGGTTCCTTGTCGAATGCCCGGAGTGGGCTCGGGAACCACTGTATTGATCCAGATCACCGGGATAAACACCAATAAAGTTGACTGACTGTCAACAAACCCGGAACAATCGAGGTCTATGCTCGACTTCCAGCAACTGGCCAGCTTCGTCGCGGTGGTGAACACCGGCAGTTTCATCGGCGGCGCCGATGCCTCCGGCCTGTCGAAGGCGGCTGTCTCGCGTCACGTTGCCAATCTCGAAGCGCAGCTGGGCGTGCGCCTGCTCCATCGCACCACCCGGCGCCTGTCGCTGACCGACGACGGCCAGCGCTTCTTCGCCCGCGCTGTCGAACTGCTCGCGGCTGCGAGCGAACTCGAGGCTGAGACGAGTTCCAGCAGCGGCGAGGCGTCCGGCGTGTTGCGGATCAACGCGCCGCTGACCTTCGGCAACCTGCATCTGGCGCCGCTGTGGTCGCGCTTCATCGTTGCCAATCCCAAGGTCGCGCTCGACATCACCTTGAACGATCGCGTCGTCGACCTCGTGGAGGAGGGCTACGACGTCGCGGTGCGCATCACAAGCCTGACCAGCTCGCAACTGGTGAGCCGGCAATTGGCGACCACCCGCATCGTGCTGTGCGCGTCACCCGGCTACCTGGTCGCGCACGGCACGCCGGCGCACCCGCACGAGCTCGCGCACCACCAGGTTGTTTCCTACGCCTACTGGACCGGTGGCGACGACTGGCGCTTCAACGGCCCCCAAGGCGAGGCGCGCGTGCGCGTGAAGCCGCGCATCCACACCAACAGCGGCGATACCTGCCGCATCGCCGCGCTGCAGGACCAAGGCGTGATTTTGCAGCCGGACTTCCTGGTCGGTGACGACCTGCGTCGTGGGGAGCTGGTCGAGCTGATGCCCTCGTATCGCTCGATCGAGCTGGGCATCCACGCCGTCTACGCGTCGCGCAAGTATTTGCCGATGAAGACCCGGCGCCTGGTTGATTTCCTGATCGCTGCGTTTGCGAAGCCTTCTTGGCAGTCGTGGCAACAACCGGCAGCGGGCGCCATTGACTGATTGCTGTTCGCGGTCGCGGGCACTCTCGAATGACAACTATTGGGCCCGAAGCGGACATGCATGCTGGGCAGTGAGGTTCCTCTCAAACCAGTTAGGTACGGCGAAGGTCGGACTATTACGCCACACGTCTCGTCGCATTTGATTGTTCGGAGGCAGGTCCATGCTCGAAATCCTGCGTGAACGCACATTCCGCCGCCTGTTCGGTGCCCAGGTGGTCGCCCTCGTCGGCACCGGCCTGGCGACCGTGGCGCTCGCACTGCTGGCTTACGACCTGGCTGGCGCGCAGGCAGGCTCAGTGCTTGGCACCGCACTGGCGATCAAGATGATCGTCTACGTGATCCTGGCACCGGTGGCGGGAGCCGTGGTCCCGGCGCGCTTGCGCAAGGCGGTGCTCATCGGCCTCGACCTGGTCCGGGCCGCGGCGGCGCTGATGCTGCCGTTCGTCACCGAGATCTGGCAGGTCTATGTGTTGATCGCGCTGCTGCAGTTGGCATCCGCATGCTTCACGCCGCTGTTCCAGTCCTTGATCCCGGAGATCCTCCCGGAAGAACGCGATTACACGCGCGCCCTGTCCCTGTCGCGCCTGGCCTACGACTTGGAGAGCCTGCTGAGCCCGGCGCTGGCGGCGGCGCTGCTGACGATGATCAGCTTTCATGGACTGTTTGCAGGAACGTCTGCGGGGTTCATCGCCTCGGCCCTGATGGTCCTGGCGACCGCGTTCCCGGTGGTTCAAGCGGCACGTGCCGCAGGCAGCCCCTACGCCCGCGCGCTTCGGGGCATGCGCATCTACCTGCACACGCCGCGCCTGCGTGGCCTGCTGGCACTGAACCTGTGCGCGGCCGCCGGCGGCGCCATGGTGTTCGTCAATACCGTGGTGATCGTGCGTGGCCCGCTTCAGGGGGGCGAACGCGAGGTCGCGTGGGCGCTGGCAGCGTTTGGTGCCGGCTCGATGATAGTTGCCTTGCTGTTGCCGAAGCTGCTCGAGCGTGTCCACGACCGCAGCGTGATGCTCGGTGCCGCTTCGGTCATGGTCGGCGCGTTGTTCGCGGCCACCGGACTGTGGGCCGTCACGCAGGGCATGCTGGGCTGGGGCTTGCTCATCCCGCTCTGGTGCGTGCTGGGAGCCGCATACGCCGGCCTGGTGACGCCCGGCGGACGGCTGCTGCGACGTTCCGCCCGGTCGGATGACCTCCCGTTCCTGTTTGCGGCGCAGTTTTCGCTATCTCACGTATGCTGGTTGCTGGCCTATCCGCTGGCGGGCTGGGTAGGGGCCAGCATCGGACTCGGCAGCGCGCTCGCCGCATTGAGCGTCGTGGCCGTGGTGGGCCTGTTCATCGCCTGGCGCGCCTGGCCATCCCACGATCCGGACGAGGTGGAACACGGCCATCCGGAGTTGGCGGGCGATCACCCGCATCTCGTCGACCATCCAGTGCGCGGAGGAACGCATGCGCACGCCTACAGGATCGACGAGTTGCACGGGCGCTGGCCCCAATGAGGAGGCGCGGCATGAGCGGCCGGCCACGTGATCGATGACGGAACTAGGCGTTTATACCGCGTTGTTCGCCATCGCCTTCGGGGCCGCGACGCTGCTGCCGCTCTCGTCGGAAGTCCTGCTCACCGGCTTGCTGATGGCGAAGTACGAGCCGGCGTGGCTGATCGTCGTCGCCGGCGCCGGCAATGTACTGGGCTCCACCGTGAACTGGGTCATCGGACGCCAGTTGGAACGCTTCAGGAATAGACGTTGGTTCCCGGCGAATGAAGCGCAACTCGATCGCGCCCGGCGTTGGTACCGACGTTACGGAAAATGGTCGCTGTTGCTCAGCTGGGTTCCCGTGGTCGGCGATCCGCTGACGGTTGTTGCCGGTGTCTTGCGCGAACCCCTTTCGAGCTTCCTCGTGCTGGTGGCGATTGCCAAGGTGGGGCGCTACGTTGTATTGGCAGCCCTGGTTCTCGGCGCACGTTGAAGGATAAGCGCGAGGGTAGTCCCGGTGCTCAGCCTGACCACGGCGGCCGTCACGCACGCGAGAAGCTCGGCATTGTCGCGACGATGCTTGTGGCGAAGCAAGTTGGCATGGGCGCGCCCGACGCCAATCGCCTGAAGAAGCTGGCGACCGAGAAACTCCGGCTGACGAGGCTCCTTGGGGGAGCCGATGCTTGAGAACGAGGTGCCCCGCGAGGCGATGCGAAAAAAAGGGTACCGCACCAGCGCGCAGGGCGCTGGTGCGACCAAGCTTCAAGCGGTGCGCCTCTAGCCCATGAATGCTTTTAGAGTGGGGCAGGGCGCTCCTGCGGGTGCCTGGGCACACTTGTCCAGTTGCTTTTCCAGGTCGGCCTCCAGCTTTCGCAGATCGGAGATCCGTCCGCGGACATTGGTCAGCTTGCGCTCGGTAAGCAACTGCGTCTGTTGGCAGGAAGAAGCCCCAACCACCTGCTGGAGTGCTTGAACCTCTGTGAGGCTGAACCCCATGGTCTGGGCACGGCGTATGAACTGAAGTCGCTTCACGTCATCTGGTCCGTAGCGGCGTACGCTGCCTGCAGGACGCTCAGGTTCCGGAAGCAATCCTCTGCGCTGGTAGTAGCGGACGGTTTCCACGTTTACGTTGGCGGCCGTTGCGAGCCGTCCGATGGTCAGCGTCGGGTTTCCCAATGTCTTGACTCCGTACCAAGGTACGGAAGTTAGTATACCCACATGTCCCGCGCCCACTCGAAATCTCCGGTCCCGGCCCTCGTTGGCGCCGGTCTCGCCACCCTCGGAGCTTCGGTCTGCTGTGTGGTGCCGCTGCTCCTGGTGCTGCTGGGAATCAGCGGCGCCTGGATCGGTACCCTGACAGCTCTCGATCCCTTGAGGCCCTGGTTCAGCGCCGGCGCAATAATGTCCTTGGCCGTGGCGTTCTGGATGCTTTATCGACCGGCTTCACAGTGCGGTGCAGATGGCAGTTGCGTCGAGCCGGCCACGCTGCGAAGCAGGCGGCGTTGGCTCTGGTTGGCGACAGCTCTCATCGTCCTGTTGCTGCTGTTTCCCTATTACATCGTCTGGATTCTGTAGGAGGCGCGATGCGCAAGTGGATACTGGCCCTCGTGGCTGCTCTTTCGGTCGGTGCCGCTCTGGCGGCGACGCCCGCGACCGTGGTGCTCGATGCCGAGAACATGACCTGTCCCGCCTGTGGCATCACCATCAGGAAGGCGCTGGAGAAGGTGCCTGGCGTCACCGATACGAAGGTAGACACCCGGGCAGAAACAGTCACGGTCACGTTCGATTCGAGCCGGACGGATACATCCGCAATCGCGCGCGCAGTCACAGGAGCAGGCTTCCCGGCCAAGGCGCGGGCTGGCGGTGAGTGACGTCGAGCTAGAAAGCATCTTGACCTGCCCGGAGTGCGGCCATCGGGCGACCGAGACAATGCCAGTCACAGCGTGCCAATTTTTCTACGAGTGCACGGGCTGTGGAGTGGTCTTGCGGCCGAATCAAGGCGACTGCTGTGTGTTCTGCTCGTTCGGAACAGTGCCATGCCCGCCGATCCAACAGCACAATTCATGTTGTGGTTGACCGGACTTCGATAGTGACTGCACAGGCAGGCTGCGATCTCGGCTGTGCCACCTCGGTAGGTGCGCAGCTCAACCAGCGATGTGCGTGCGAAGTGGTTGACGTTTCGCGGCGATGCCGGCCAGCCGGCCGGCAGGCGCCGCGCCCAAGGAATCGGGTCCGGCGCGGATGCCTTCGGCGTGAGCGTCCCGAGCAAGGAACAACAATCAGGACACTGGCACAGAACTCGATGCGCTCGACTGCCTACTGATCCGGTAATGGCTGACCTCAGCCTGTTTGACCAGGTTGCGATCATCAGACCGCCAGTCAGCACGGCATCGGCAGCGGCACGATCTGCATCAACTGCGATCCTTATAGGCAAGTAACCTAAGTGCATTGAAGACAACCAGCAACGTCGAACCTTCATGAATCGCGACTGCCGGCCCGATCCCGAGGCCGAAGATCGTCGCTGGCACAAGCAGGGCGACGATGCCGAGGCTGACAAACACGTTTTGACGGATCACGCCACGGGTGTGCCGGCTGAGCCCGACCGCGAAGGGCAGGTTGCGCAGATCGTCCGCCATCAGCGCAACGTCTGCGGTTTCAAGCGCCACATCGGAGCTGGCCGCACCCATCGCGATGCCGACGGTTGCATTGGCCATGGCCGGTGCGTCGTTGACGCCATCTCCGACCATCGCGACCTTGGCCTGCTCCCTCAGCTTGCGTATCGACTCGACCTTGTCCTCGGGCATCAGGTCGCCCCAGGCCTCATCCAGCCCCACATCCCGTGCGATCGCATCAGCGACCTTCTGGTGGTCGCCGGAGATCATGATCATGCGGCGGATACCGAGTTCGCGCAGACGCTGAAGCGCCTCGCGAGCCCCGGCGCGTGGCGTGTCGAGCAGACCGATCGCTCCAAGATCCCGGGTGCCGCGCCGCACCACCATTGAGGTGCGGCCCGCTTCGCGCAGTTGCGCGATGGACGCGGCAGCGGACGCGCCGAGCGGCGCTATGCCCTCGGAGCCGAACATTTCCGCCTTGCCGATCCAGACAGTCTCGTTACCAAGCGTGGCGGTCACGCCGCGGCCGATGAGGTTCTGCATGCCACTGGCGGTGGGAATCGCGATGCCATCCAATCGTTCGCGGCCGTCGCGCGCAATGGCGGCTGCCAAGGGGTGGTCGCTCAGCGACTCGACAGCGACGGCGACCGTCAACAGCTCGTCTTCCGACACGCCCTCGATCGGCAGGACGTCGGTGATGCGCGGACGGCCTTCGGTCAGGGTGCCGGTCTTGTCGAACGCCATCGCGTTGAGCGACCCGAGTTCCTCCAGTGGCGCGCCGCCTTTGATCAATACCCCGCCACGTGCCGCGCGGGCGATGCCCGACAGCACCGCGCTTGGTGTCGCAATGGCCAGCGCGCACGGGCTGGCGGCTACCAGCACCGCCATTGCGCGGTAGAAGCTGTCACGGAACGGCTCGTCAACCACCACCCACGCAAAAAGCAGCAGAAAGGCCAACGCCAGCACCGCCGGAACGAAGATGCGCTCGAACCTGTCGGTGAAGCGCTGCGTCGGCGACTTGCGTGTTTCGGCCTCGCTGACCATCTTGACGACCCGCGCCAATGCCGAGTCGCCCGATCGCCTTGTGACCTCGATCTCGATCGCGCCACTGCCGTTGATCGTGCCGGCGAACACGCGCGACTCTGCATCGATGCTATCGGGTCGTGCACGGGCTTCCGTAGGGTCGCCCACCGGACGCTTGTCCACCGGAATGCTCTCGCCGGTGACAGGCGCCTGATCGACGCTGGTCGTGCCGAGCAGAAGGAAGCCATCGGCAGGCAGACGTTCGTTCGGCCTGACCAGCACCACGTCGGCGACTGCGAGCTCTTCAACCGAAACCTCACGCACCGCACCGTCGCGTCGCACAGTGGCTGTCTCCGGGGCGAGCTCGGCCAGTGCTTCGATGGCGCGCTTGGCGCGTCCCATCGCATAGTGCTCGAGTGCGTGCCCCAGGCTGAACAGAAACAGCAGCAGCGCACCCTCGGCCCACGAGCCGAGCGCCGCGGCGCCCGCGGCGGCGACCAGCATCAGCGAATCGATTGCGAAACGCTTCAGGCGCAGGTTGTCGATCGCCTCGCGCAACGTGTAGAAGCCACCGAAGACGTAGGCCGCGACGTAGCACGCCAGGGGCGCCCATGCCGGCGCCCCTGGAGCGAGCTTCTCCATGGCGAAGCCGACCACCAGAAAGGCCCCGCATATCAGCGCAAAGATCAGTTCGGTGTTGGCGCCAAGCAGGCCACCATGCGCATGATCCCTCTCTTCCTTGCCGTGTGCATGGCCGTCGCCATCGCGATGCACACGTTCCGCTTTGCCGTGCTGCTCCCCCTTGCTGCTGGCCGGCACGATTTTCATGTCGGCAAGAACGGCGAGGACGCGATCCTCAGAAACTTCGGAGCGGTCGAACTCGACATGCATCATGCCGGCGGCGCTGGCTTCGGCCTCCAGGATGCCCGGCAGCGACTTGAGCCGTTCGGCCACGGTGCGCGCGCGACGCTCGTGACCAATGCCCTCTACTTCCCACGAGGCATGTCCGTAACGGTCGCTGATGGCCGCACCGGCCCCTGCCACCAGCTCACGGATGCGTGCAAGCGGCACGGTATCCGGGTCGTAATGAATACACACCTGCGCTGGCGTGCTGCCGACGCCAGCACGTACGTGTACCTCCTGGATGCCGTTGCGTCCCTTCAAGTCATCGATCAATCGTCCGACACAGGCATCCGCTTCATGCGGCACTTGCGGCAGAAGGATGTGCAAGTCGATACGCAGCGTTTCGGTCATGGCCATCCTGCTTTGAGGTCAATGTGAAGGTTGCTATAGAACTTGCGAAAGCGTCTTAATTAGCATGACACCGCTTGGCGGAGTGGCTTGCCATGTGTGTCGACCGCCGCGCAAACCGATCCGCCTAATCTGGAGATTGCCTGTCCTCGCGTACGCTCTTCAGGATCTCGATCCCGCCCTTTAAAGCCACTGCGGCGATCAATGCGCCCGCCACGAGATCCGGCCACGACGTGCCCAGCCACAGCACAAGTCCACCTGCGACGATGACGCCGCCATTGGAAATGAAGTCATTCAAGCTGAATGTCTCCGCGGCCTTCATGTTGACGTCGTCGGAACGGATGCGCCGTAACAGCACGAGGCACCACATGTTGATGGCAGCCGCCACCAGTGCGAGCACCATCATCACCGGGCCCAGCGGCTCCGCGCCATAGAGCCAGCGCCTGACGACGTCCGCCATCACCGCAGCAGCGAACAGCAGCAGCATGACGCCCGACACCGACGCCGCCCCACGTTTCCACGCGGGACGACGGTCGATGGCGATGTAGCTCAGCAGATACACAGCCGCATCCGAGCCATTGTCCAGGGCGTTCGCGAGCAGTGCGCTCGAGTCGGCCATCCAACCGGCGACCCCCAGCCCGACGAACAGGCCGAGGTTCCACAACAGGACTTGTCGCAGGATGCGCTTGTGCGAGGCGAATTCGGCCGTCATGTCGCATGCCGCCGGGGGCGATGCTGCTTCAAGGCCCGCGCAGCGAAGGTGGGCAGCACCAGCAAGGTCAGCACTGTGGCCGTGATCAGGCCGCCGATAACGACGGTCGCCAATGGCTTTTGCACTTCGGCACCGGATCCCGTTGCGATGGCCATCGGGATGAAGCCGACGATTGCCACCAGCGCCGTTGTCAGCACCGCACGCAGGCGACTTGCCGCGCCGGCGGCGGCAGCCTCCAGCGGCGAATCGCCGGCGGTCAGGTGCTCGCGGATCGCCTGCATCATCACCAGCCCATTGAGCGTGGCTACGCCCGAGACGGCAATGAAGCCCACGGCTGCCGATACCGAGAAGGGCATGCCGCGCAGGAGCAGCGCCAATGCACCACCTACCAGCGCCAATGGCACGCAGACGAATACCAGTGCGGCTTCTCGGATCGTGCCCAGCGCCATGTACAGCAGGCTTCCGATCAGCAGGAACACGATCGGAATCACCAGCATCAATCGCGCCTCCGCGCGCTGGAGGTTCTCGAACTGTCCGCCCCAGGTCAGGTACACGCCCGCTGGAAGCGACACGTCGGCTACCGCAGCCTGCGCCTCCTGAACGAAGCCGCCCAGGTCGCGGCCACGGACGTTGGCCTGCACCACGATCCGCCGGCTACCGTTGTTGCGGCTGATCTGGTTGGGACCTTCGCTGATCTCGATGCGTGCGACAGACGACAGCGGCACCACCGTGCCGTCCGGCGCAACGATGGGCAGCGCAGCGAGTTGTGCCGGATCGTTGCGCGCTTCCTCGCCGAACCGGATCACCACATCGAAGCGACGATCACCTTCGAAGATCTTGCCCGTTGAGGCCCCGCCGACGCCGGTCGCGAGCGCTTCGCTGACGTCCGCGGCGGTCAAGCCGTACTGCGCGGCTGCTGCGTGATCAACCCGCACCGTAAGCGTCGGCAATCCCGAGACCTGCTCCACGCGGACGTCGGCCGCGCCTTCTACCGCGCGTAGCTTGAGTGCAACCTGGTCCGCGGCCTTCTGCATGGTGTCGAAGTCGTCCCCGAAGACCATGACGGCCAGGTCGGTGCGCACGCCGGAGATCAGCTCGTTGAATCGCAGCTCGATGGGCTGGCTGAACTCATAGGCGTTGCCGATCTGGTTGCCGACGACGGTTTCGAGCCGGCTGATCAGTTCGTCCTTGCCCAGTGATCCGTCAGGCCATTCGGAGCGCGGCTTGAGCACGATGACGCTGTCGGAGATGTTCGTGGGCATCGGATCGATGGCTGCCTCCGCGGTACCGGTACGAGAGAAAATCGTCTCTACCTCCGGCTCGCTCGTAATCGCCTTCTCCAGCTCGAGCTGCATCGTCAGCGACTGTTCCAGCGAAGCGGATGGAACCCGCAAGGCCTGCATCGCGAGGTTGCCTTCATCGAGTGTGGGCATGAACTCCCGGCCAAGCGAGAGGAACGCCGTCAGGCCGATCGCAAGCATGAGGACGGCACCGGCCAGAACGGTGCGTGGCCGCGTAACCGCGATGCGAATCGCCGGTTCGACCTTGCTGCGCACGATACGGATGATGCGGGTTTCATGTTCGCCGCTGTGACCGTTCCCAGCTCCCTGATCCGATGCTTGCGCAGGCGGGGCCTTGGGCTCGCGCACGAACAGTGCAGCCATCGCCGGCACGAACGTGAAGGAGAAGATGAACGCACCGATCAGTGCGAGCATGAAGGTCGCCGCCATCGGCTGGAACGTTTTGCCCTCGACACCCTCCAACGTCAGGATGGGCGCGAACACCAGCAGGATGATCAGCTGACCGAACGCGGCAGGCCGCACCATCTTGCGCGCCGCCTGGATCGCCACGCCCAGACGCTCGCCCGTAGACAGTGCGCGACCCAGTTCGGCCCGCTTCTGGCCAAGCATGAGCAGAGTGGCTTCGATCACAATTACCGCGCCATCGACGAGGATGCCGAAATCAAGCGCGCCAAGGCTCATCAGGTTGCCGCTGATCCCGAAGCGGTTCATGCCGATGACCGCGAACAGGAACGACAACGGGATCACCAGCGCTGTGACGGCCGCCGCACGGAAGTTGCCCAGCAGCAGGAACAGCACCGCAACCACCAGCAACGCGCCCTCGGTCAGGTTCCTGGCGATCGTCTTGACCGTCGAATTCACCAGCACGCTGCGATCGAGCACGGGTTCGGCCACGATGCTGGGCGGCAGGGAACGATTGACCTCGGCGAGGCGTTCGGCCGCGGACTGCGCCACAGTGCGGCTGTTGCCCCCAGCAATCATCAACGCCGTTCCAAGCACGGCTTCGTGACCATCGCGCGTGGCAGCGCCCAGACGCGGTGCCTGCCCCAGGCCAACGCTCGCCACGTCCGCGACGCGGATAACGAGGCCGTCGCGGTTGGCGACCGGCGCCTGCGCAAGATCGTCGACGGTCTGCGCCAGAGCGTCAGCCCGGACGATCAGGCCTTCGCCCGCACGTTGGATGAACCCGGCGCCTGCCTGGACGTTGGAGCGTTCCAAGGCCACCACGAGGTCACCCAAGCCCAGGCCGTAGGCCGCCAACCGTTCGGCGTTCGGGCGGATCGCATACTCCTTGACGTAGCCGCCGATCGTGTCGACACCCGCGAGTCCCGGGGCAGAGCGCATCTGCGGTGCGACGATCCAGTCCTGCACGGTGCGGAGGTAGGTGGCACGCGCCTCCGGCGTCGTCAGCCGGTCGCCTTCGGGCGTCAGATAGACGCCCTCGGCCTGCCAGCCAGGCTCATTCGGTGGAACAACGCTCTCTGGATCGAACGACGTGAAGTCCACCGTCCACATCAGCACCTCGCCAAGCCCCGTGGTCACCGGTGACATCATTGGCGTCACTGCTTCGGGCAAGTCCTCCTGCACTTCGCGCATGCGTTCCGCCACTTGCTGGCGCGCGAAGTAGATGTCGGTCTGGTCGGTGAAGATCGCGGTGACTTGCGAGAATCCGTTGCGCGAGATCGAGCGGGTGCTGGTCAGCCCTGGGATGCCAGCTAAAGCCGTTTCAAGAGGGTACGTGACCTGGCGCTCGATCTGCCCAGGCGCGAGCGCAGGCGCGATCGTGTTGATCTGTACCTGGCGATTGGTGATGTCCGGCACTGCGTCAACGGGAAGCGTGCTGAGCTGGAACAAGCCGTAGGCCGCGATGAGAGCCGCGGCGAAGACAACGGCCCATCGGTAGCGGACGGCCGTTTCAATGATGGTCTTGAACATGTGGGGTCCTCAGTGACCGTGCTCGGCTTCGCCCTTGGCGAGCTCGGCTTTGAGCAGAAATGCATTCTTTCCGGCGATGCGTTCATCGCCAGACAGTCCGTTGAGGATCTCGATGTGCCCGCCCGCACGTCGACCTGCCAGCACTGGCTGTGCACGAAAGCCCGTGTCGCCCGCCACGAACACCACCGAACGTCCTTCAACGTTCTGCACGGCATCAACAGGCACGGTCAGGCCGTCGCCACCTTCATCGGAGACGATCACACCGGAGACCGCAGACCCTGCGGGTGGCAATGGACCGGATTCCCGCCGCGCACGGATGATCGCCATGCCGCCCTGTTCTCGTACATCGGCTGCGACGCCAAGCACGATGGCGGCGAAGTTTCCACTGGGGGCAATGACCTCGACCCGCGCTCCAGGAGCGATCTGCGCCGCAAGCGACGGTGGCGCCGAGAAGACCAGCTCAGTCATCGATGGATCGGAGACGTTCGCGATGATGTCGCCGGCGCTGACGAAGCCACCGGGAGCCACTTGTACTGCCCCCACGACGCCCTGGACGGGGCTGGTAATCGTCACCCGGCCGCCTGGATCCGGCGCCCCTGCTGCGCGCGCCTGAGCAGCCGCTGCACGGGCACCCGCGTCGGCAGCAAGCGACCTTGCGCGAGAGGTTTCCAGGTCTTGGCGCGCAACGACGCCCTGAGTCACCAGCGACCGGTCGCGCTGATACACCAACCTCGCCGCTTCAGCCTCCGCACGTGCGGCATCGGCGTTGGCGCGCATCGTTGCCGCCTCGCCGCTGACTACCATTGCAAGGGGATCGCCTGCGCGTACGCGCGTCCCCGGCGCCACGATGACGCGTTCGACGCGTCCGCTGATCGACGCCGCGACAGTGGCACGTGCCCCGACGGCAGGCTCGACGCGGCCACTCAGCCTGGTTTCCTCACCACCGCCACGGCCCACCGCGACGACATTGATACCCGAAGCTTCGATCTGCTCCGGCGTCAAGGCAACGAGCCCCTCCTCGTCCTCGCCCTCTCCAGCGTCATGGCCTTGCTCTTCCGTTTCATCATGACCGTCTTTCGCGCCATGATCCGCGTGGCTTTCCTGCTTCTGATCGTCCCCCTGCGACGCATGACCGTCATCGTCGGAGTGGCCCGCGCTGAGGGTTTGCGTCCCCGATCCAATAGGGAGCTTCGCCAGGCCGAAACCAAGCACGAGGGCCGCGAGAAGCGCAGCGACAAGGATCAGTCGATTCTTTGTAGTGATGTTCATTGTGCTTCCCGGAACGGAATGCGGCCTTCCAGGCCCGCCAAGTCGATTTCTGCAAGGACGCGTGCGATACGTGCGTCCACGGCGGTAGCGCGCGATGCATTCAATGCCGCGCGCGTGCTGCGAAGTTCAAGCAACGAGATGCGGCCGGCATCGAAGCCGATGCGGGCAAGCCGGTAGGCTTCCTCAGCAGCAGCAACGCCGCTATCCGAAGCTTGCGCACGCATGTTGGAGGCGGAGAGCGTTGCTTCTGCCGCAAGTCGCGCAGCCTTCACATCTTGTTGTTGCGCGACAAGACGCGCCTCCGCAGCGCGTTGATCCGCGTAGGCGGCGCTGATACCACCGCGGTTACGATCGAACAACGGCAGCGACACGTTCAAGCCAACAATCAACGCGTCATCTCCCGTCTCCCGGAAGCGACGCGCGCCAATCGTCGCGTTGACGGCGGGACGCGCACGCCGCTGTTCAACTGTGATGCGGCGATTGGCCGTTTCATATTCGGCTTGTGCAATACGAACGGCCAGCGGGACATCGGTATCGAGCGCATTCACCGGGGGGCTGCGATCCAAAAGGCTGTCGCGGATCGCCTGGACCGGTTCGTCAAGCATGGCAATTGCAGACAGACGCGCGAAGGCCGCATCGCGCATCGCCTGCATCTGGCCCAAGGTCGCGCGTGCGGCTTCGGCTTCGCTGTCGGCCTGGACGCTGCGCAGCGTGGCCTCGCGTCCTTCCTTGACCAGCAGGCTCACCGCACGCGCATCCTGTTCGGCCAGCGACAGCGCTTCTGCCGCAAGTTCATAGCGACGGGCTGCCGCCTCGGCCTCCGCATACACCAGTGCCAAGCGGCCAGCGGCCTGCCAGAGCATCTGCTCACTCCGCAAGCCGACTGCGTTGGCCTCGGCACGGGCGGCGTTGATCCGGGCGCCACGCTGGCCAAACAGCTCAAGCGGCTGGCTGATCGACACGGTGGTGTCGGCATTTCCAAGACCGGTGTACGGGCCGGTGCCGTAGACGTTCTCGGCTTCCAGCCCGATGGTCGGATTGGGAAGCGCACGGGCTTGCTGGGCGCGCGCATTGGCGGCGTCGGATAGAGCTTCGGCTTCCATCGCGGAAGGCGTCTGCTCGAGCCTGGCGATCAGGGACTCGTAAGAGGGTGCGACCAGGCTTGGTGGCGACGCCATGGACGGCGCTGCGCACACCAAGACAGCCACAGCCAGACCAACCGCTGCGAGCGGTCGACCAAGCAAATTGTGCATTGGGAACTCCTGGATCAAAAATGACGTGGGATGCCCGCATGCGGCGGGCGCAGCACATCAGATCCTGGGAGGCTCTATGGGTCCGTCAGAGACAATCGAACGATGAGCTTTATCTTGAAACGTTAGGTGAGCGTCACCCTGATAGACCCGCAGACCCACAGCTTCGTTCGAAGGAACGCTTCCCATCGTGTGATGACAATGGTTGTGGGCACAAAGGCCATGTGGCTTCTCGGAATCATCCCTTTCACCGGGCGAGTCTTCAGCTTCATCCGCGACCATTTCGGTCGAATGGCCTGATCCCGGCTCCAGCGCACACGCGAACGCTTCGAGCACGGGAACGATCAGCATGACTGCAATCAGCAGCATGGCGACCCTCCGGCTCAAGTTGTTCAGCAAACGATGCATCGACGGATTATCGGGCGGTCTTCGTTGGGGACACAATAACAATCGGTCGGAGGCACCCTGCAGGCCGCTAGTCAGAGCCACAGGCGGAGCGAAAGCAGGCGGCGCAACCCGAAGCCCTTCGCTCACTCATCTTACATCCGAGCGGACCCGTCCACGAAACGTCTACGGCGGAGGATGCCGCAACGTGTCGAGGATGGCGCAGTCCCCCCGTTCGCCGCCGCTACAGCCGTCGATCACGCGCTCGAGCTCCGAAGCCATGCGCGCCAAATCGCCAAGCCGGGCTCGGATGTCCACAAGGTGAACGCGGGCCAAGTGATCCACCTCCTGGCAGGACAGACCATCGTCCTCGGCCAAAGCGAGCAGGCTACGGATCTCCTCCAGCGAGAAACCCAAGTTGCGACCCCGGCTTATGAAACGTAATCGGTCCACGTCCGCCGGCCGGTAGTCGCGGTACCCGCCCGTGGTGCGCGGCGGTGCGGCGAGCAGCCCGATGCGCTCGTAATAGCGCACGGTCTCCGGGTGACATCCGCTGAGTCTCGCAGCCTCTCCCATCTTCATCGCCCTTGACCCCGTAGTGGCTACAGGCTTTAGGATTACTCGCCTGACGGCGCTGCGCAATCACTGCAACCCCCATCTGGAGACTCGACAATGGCTGATTCGTGCGGCTGCGGAGGCACGGTGGATGTCCGCGCGCTGGAAGCGGGACAGAGGCGCGTTCTACTAATCGTTCTGGCGATCAATATCGCCACCTTCGCGATGATGATCACCGCCGCGCTATACAGCGGGTCGTCTTCGTTACTCTCGGGCAGCCTCGACAACCTCGGTGACGCACTCACCTATCTGCTGAGCCTGGCGGTGGTCGGTGCTAGCCTGCGCGCCAAGGCCGCGGTTGCCGTGGTCAAGGGCCTGCTGATCCTGGGAGCAGCAATCGCTGTGGCCGCTCAGATCGGTTGGCGCCTCGCACACCCGGGTGTCCCGATCTTCGAGGCCATGGGCCTTGCAGCGGCGGTCAACCTTGCGTTCAACGGCCTGTGCCTGTGGTTGCTGACCCCGTACCGATTCGGCGACGTGAACATGGCGTCGGCGTGGGAGTGTTCGCGCAACGACATTTATGAAGGCTTCGCAGTGCTCTTGGCTGCCGCCAGTGTGTGGATGTTCGACGCTGGCTGGCCGGATCTGGTTATTGCGACGGTGCTGTTGCTGATGTTCCTACGCTCGGCGTGGCGGGTGCTGCGTTCGGCGTTCAAAAGCTATCGGGAAGCGGCGTAAGCCTGTCGAAATGGTGATGTCGGGAGAAGATGAGTTCATGCCGGCTACTCCGCGAGATGGACGGATGGTCAAGGCAGTGCGGCATGACCGCCAGGTAGCTGCATCCCGCCCCTGCGCGCCCGTCGAAACCAGATGCGCTCGCCGGCGCCTCCAGCAGCTTGTCGGCTACAGGGCCATGTCTTCGTAGCTGCGGGGATGGGAAACCGGTTCCAAGTGCCCGGTCACGCGCATGGCGGGAAACTCCGCCACGATCTTCTCCACAAGGTCTTCCATGGCGTCATGCCCGCGCAAGACGGTCCAGTCGCCTGGAACCAGCATGTGCATCTCCATGAACTGGCGTGCCCCGGACTCGCGGGTGCGCACGGCGTGGAATTCGATCCGGCCCGGTTCGGCGTGGGCGTCCAGAATGGCCTGGATCCTTGCGTTGTCCTCCGGCGACAGGGTCGCGTCCATCAGGCCGGAGGCGGATTCGGACATCAGCCGATAGCCGGTGACCAGGATGTTCACGCCCACCAAGATCGCGATCACCGGATCCAGCCAGTTCCAGCCCGTCAGCCACGCCAGCCCCAGGCCCACCACGACCCCGACCGAGGTGTACACGTCGGCCATCAGGTGCTTGCCGTCGGCGCGCAGGGTGATGGAGCGGTGCTCGGTGCCGACCTGGATCAGGATCCGCCCGACGACACCGTTGAGGACGGCGGCCACGATCGAAATGGCGAGGCCGATGCCGAGCGCTCCCAGCGGCTGCGGGTTGAGCAGGCGATCGATGCCCAGGTAGATGATCGAGGCCGCGGCGACGAAGATCATGATCCCTTCCAGCGCAGCGGAGAAATACTCCGCCTTGCTGTGGCCGAAGTGGTAGTCGTCGTCGGCCGGCCGGGCGGCGATGGTCAGGGAGACCAGGGCGACGATGGCGGCCACGAGGTTGACCATCGATTCGGCGGCGTCCGACAGCAGGCCCACCGAACCGGTGATCGCCCAGGCGCTGCCCTTGAGCAGCACCGTCAACACCGCGGTCACGATGGCCAGCCAGGCGTATTTCCTCAGGTCAGGCGTGGCTTCGGCCAGTCTGTCATGGGGTTTCATGGAGACTATTGTCCACTGCGCGCATCGGTCCGGCCAACCGAAGCCTGTCGCCGCACGATCGTCAGGGCCGGTCAGAACGTACACGTCGCCCGCAGGTACACGTCATCGTCCCGCCACGGGTGGCCAGCGCTTGCGCGATGGGTGATCAAAAGCGGAGTCTCATGGCGTCAGGCATACACGATGAGAAGGATTGAGCGCTTAGCACCACGCACACCTGCAAATGCGAAAGTTCGACGAGGACCCTAGTTCATTCGATGTCAACTCGCCGGGCCTCACCTTCAATGAAGTGCTGTCGTTTGCTGATCACTGCCAAGGGACCGTGTCCGAGTTGGGGCTGCTGCTGACAGGCACCAGGTTGGATCCACAGTTCGCTAAACGGCATGAGAAATACGGCAAGGCGAGTGGAGAACCTTGGGGCTTAGCCGAAGGCCCCCCCCCCGCTCGAGCTACGTGTCGGGGTGGGACGGGCAGATGCGCTCGATCCGAAGCGGCCCTCCCAGATCGCCTGATGCGCCCACCTTACCGCCAGTGGGTGATGGGGTGTGAGGTGGCTGAGGCCGCCGGAGTCCGTATCGCAGCTTGTGAGACGAGATAACGTGATTTTGAGGTCACAACACCTCGCAGGTCCTTGCCATGCCCAGACGTAGGTCCATCTCGTGTGACTACTGTGGTTCTCTCCAGCTAAAGCGCGACACCGAGTGCGAGTCTTGCGGACGCATGACGCGCCGAGAGCGAAAGCTGTGGACGCTCAAAGCGGTGCAGATTGGCCTGGTTCTGATTGTGGTGCTCGTCTTCTATTCAAGGATCAAGGGCTTCGCCGCATAGGCGCAGCTTTCCGTACCTGGGAAAGCAGCCAAGCACCCTTTACGTCCGTTGGTGCAGGCTCGGCACATGTGAGAAGCGTTGGGCGACCAATCTCCCCTTTAGCTCTCCCACACCAGATTGGCTTGCGTGGGCGTTACGGTCGGCAGGCCGACGCCAAGCTCTCGGATCCATCTGCCTGGATTGAAACAAATTTCAGACACATATCACCCGATTGAGACAGGCAGAAGGCTTGTCTCGCGGACGGGCGCGCCGTGTCGTCGTGCCCGAACAAGGGTGAAGCATGTTCCCTCAAAAGGTCGAAACGCTGACCTGCGTACTGTTGGTCACCGCGGCGCTGCTGGTGAGCTTCGCGAAGTGCGCAGGTTGCATCACCAAGCCCCTGTAAGTTTCCAATCATGTCCATTGCACAAGGCCCGGCAATCGCCGGGCCTTGTGCGTTTGTGCCCGAAGTCAAGGAGAGAAGACGATGCATCTGGTCGAAACCATGGCCTATGCCGGCGAGCGCCCGTGGCACGGCCTCGGCAATAAGCTGGCACCGCAACAACCGATCGAAGTCTGGAGGAGACAGGCCGGGATGGACTGGTCGATCGAAGAGTCCGAGGTTCGCTACCTGGTCGGCAAGAACGGCATCGGCGCCATCAACGCCTTTCCCGAACAGAAGGTCCTGTACCGCTCCGACACGCATGCGCCCCTGTCAGTCGTCTCCAAGCGGTACCAGGTGGTCCAGCCTGGGGAGATCCTGGAGTTCTACCGCGACCTGACCGAGGTCGGCGGCTTCGAGCTGGAGTCGGCTGGGGTCCTGAAAGAGGGCCGAAAGTTCTGGGCCTTGGCTAGGACGGGCCAGAGCACGATCCTGAAGCGGAAGGACCGTGTCGAGGGCTACCTGCTGCTGGCCACGGCCTGCGACGGTACGCTGGCGACCACCGCGCAGTTCACGTCGGTGCGGGTGGTGTGCAACAACACCTTGGCCATCGCCTTGGGCAACAATGCGGGTGCGATCAAGGTGCCTCATCGAAGCCAGTTCGATGCCGAGGCAGTAAAGCGCCAGCTTGGGATCACGGTATCGACCTGGGATTCGTTCGTGGCCAGGATGAAGGCCTTGGTCGAGTGCCCGGTGGATCCCGATTCGGTAGACGGGCTCCTTCGTCGGGTGCTGACATACCCCAATCCGGACGGGGAGGGCGTAGCAGTCAACGAGCAGGCCTTCAAGGTGGCCCGCGCCCTGTACGACGGGGCGGGCAAGGGGTCAGAGCTGGCCAGCGCGCGCGGAACGGCGTGGGGCGTCCTGAGCAGCGTGACGGAGTTTGTCGACCACCATCGGCGTGCCAGGAGTGACGACCACCGCAGGGATGCCGCGTGGTTCGGTGCGGGGGCCCAACTCAAGCAGCGCGCTTGGGATGAAGCCATGAAGCTGGTGGCCTGAGTCATGGCGATTGACTATCTCGACGTCGCGTACATCGCTATCGGGGCCAAACAGGCGTTGGACAAGAGTGGTGCGCCCTACTCAAAGCTTCCGTTTGAGGGGGAGTTGCGTTACGTCCAGGCCTGCATCGAGCAGGCCGAGCGTTTGGGCCGCGCCTGGCAGGGATGCAGTGAACGGTTCCCCGGCGTGTGGTGTTACGAGGTGGCAGAGCCCTTTGGTCGGGCGTTTGGCAGGCACCTCCTGGCTGGCGGAAACGTTGACGCCGCTGAAAGCATCCTGAGCAGGATCTTGTCGTCGGCAATGGCGACATCGCCGGCCTAGCCGCTTCACTCATCGAGCAAGGCCATAAGGCCCGGTCCCCGCGAGGAGACCGGGCTTCATTCATTGGAGGATCCGAAATGAGCAGATCGACGGCGGTACGACTGGTCGACACGCGTTCGCTGGAGCGCGAAGAGTGGTTGCAAGTCCGGAAGCGGGGGATTGGTAGCTCGGACGCGGCGTCGGCGGTCGGGCTGTGTCCGTACAAGAGCCAGTTGGAGCTCTGGATGGAGAAGACTGGCAGGACGGTTCGGAGTGAGGAGCCGGGTCAGGACGATCCGATGTACTGGGGCACTCTGCTTGAACCGTTCGTCGCCGCCGCCTATGCCGAACGGACCGAGCGCAAGGTCCGTCGGCTCAATGCGGTGCTCCAGCACCCGACCTACAGCTTCATGCTGGCGAACATCGATCGGGAGGTAGTGGGCGCCGCGGACGTCCAGATCCTCGAGTGCAAGACAGCCGGTGAGTTCGGCTCACGGCTGTGGCGCGATGGTGTCCCCGAGCACGTGCAGCTCCAAGTGCAGCATCAGCTCGCAGTAACCGGCAAGCAGACGGCCGACGTCGCGGTTCTGCTCTGTGGCCAGAAGCTTGAGGTCCACCGGGTGGAGAGGGACGAGGAGGTGATCTCGCGCCTCATCGTCTTGGAGGCTCGCTTCTGGGAGCACGTAACCGAGGACACGCCACCGCCGGCGGACGGTAGCGAGTCGGCAGCAAGGGCACTGCGCAGCCTCTATGGGGGAAACGACACAAGCATCGACTTCTCTGGGGACTCGGAGCTGTCCTCCACCTTCGCCGGACTGGTCTCGCTGCGCGAGGAAATCGCCCAAATGGACAAGCGGGCGGAGCAGATGCGCCAACAGCTGGAGCAGTCCATGGGGGACGCGTCCAGGGCGATCTTCCAAGAGGGTGAGATCACCTACCGGCGATCGAAGGACGGCACTGGTGTTGATCTCAAACGGCTGGCCGAGGCACATCCTGGCTTGATTGCCGAGTTCACCGTCCAGCGTCCCGGGTCCCGGCGATTCCGGATCGTCCCCTACACAAACCAAGGAGCATGACCATGCTGAAAGGCTTGGCAATCACTCCGCCCGCAATCGGGCGGATCTCAATCGGCCGCGTGGTCGAACGAAACGGCAAGCGCCTGCCGGAGAAGGACGACCAGTTCACCCTGACCAGCCAGGTCCAGAATCGGGAGGGCTGGGTTCTCCACCCCTTGGATGAAGCCCTGCGTAAAGAGTCGGGCGGCAAATTGCGTTCGATCCCGGTTCGGCTGCTGTTCGACGACCCGACGCTCAACCTGCGCGCGGACTACTCGCTTTTCGACCGTACGACAGGCAGACCCCTGTGTGTGGGCAATGGCGAGACGAGCCGCCGGATGGGCAAGGAAGGAATCAGCCAGCAGGTTTGTCCAAGTCCGGAGGGCTGTTCGTTTGCAATGGGGGAGTGCAAGGCATATGCGCGCCTCAACGTGGTGATCGGGGATGGGGAAGAGGACGCGCTGGGCAGCTTCGTGCTGCGAACCACGTCGTTCAACACCATCCGCACGCTGGCCGCCCGCCTGCAGTACTTCAGTGCCGTCTCGGGCGGACGGCTGGCCTGCATGCCGCTGGAACTGAAGTTGCGCGGCAAGAGCACCACGATGAGCCACCGCACGGCGATCTTCTACGTGGATCTGGTGGTGCGCTCGGGGCTCACGCTGGAGCAGGCGATTGCCGAGGCACGAGTGAAAGACGAACAGCGCAAGGACAGCGGCTTCGACCAGGCGGCCCTGGACGAGGCGGCATCGCGGGGTTTCGCCAATGGCGCGTTCGAGGAGCTGGACGAAGACGTGCCCGCGGTGGTGGAGGAGTTCTATCCAGACGCACCGGCAACGGACGCAGGGACGGCGGCCGCGAAGGTCGCGACGGTCCGCCTCCGTGGCCGGTTGCAGGACAAGGTTGCCCGCATGGGCACTGGCTAACCAACAAAGGGGTAAACGCGATGTTTCGAGTGATCGGTGGTGCGGTGGTGTACGGCCTGGCGCTGTACGGAGCAGTGAGGTTGTTCGACCGACCGAGGTTGGAGGTGGTCATCCAGCCAGGCGGCAAGCCGGGTGACGGAAAGCGGAGCGGGACTGCGACGGACATCGACGCCGACACGAGCGGCACGCCAACGCCCGACCGCGCAAGCGAAGCGTCGACGCCATCGACCGCGGTGGGCGAAACCTGACAACCACTGCCGGAGACGCCATGAACGGAGAAGACAAAGGGCGCTGCGGCGCCCTCGCTGTTGAGGGATCACGATCGCCATCGCCGTGTCCGCGTGCCGATGGTCTGCTCTACGTCCGGGGGCGTCGCAGCCGATATCGACCGGCAACGGCAGACCAGATCGTGGAGGCTGCTCGCCAGGTTGTGGACCAGCGTATGCAACGCGGCGCATCGTTCAAGGATCCATCGATCGCCCGCGCCTGCTTCAGCGACAAGCTGGCCGGGCTGGAACGGGAAGTGTTCGCTGCCGCGTTCCTGGATACCCGGCACCGGCTGATTGCCTTTGCCGAGCTCTTCCACGGCACCATCGATGGCGCCGAGGTCCATCCGCGCGAGGTGGTCAGGCAGGCGCTCCTGCACAACGCGGCGGCGGTTATCGTCGCGCACAACCATCCTTCAGGCGATGTGGAGCCCTCTGCGGCCGACCGAGCGGTGACTATCCGCCTGAAGCAGGCGTTGGCTTTGGTGGACGTGCGTCTGCTGGATCACGTCATCGTTGCGGGTGCCCGGAACCTGGCATTGGCCGAACGTGGGTGGCTATAGGCGCTTGTCGAGACATTCGATCGACGAGCGGAGTACTTCCAATTGCCGGGCACGGGACGTTGGAGTGAACCACGCGGTTGGAGCCGTCCCGGGTAAGCACTTCGGTGCCTGCCTGGGACGGCGATTGCCCCTTTTTTTTGGCTCTGGCAGGCATTGAAACCCTGCTATTCGCGCCATTCGTAGCGCGAATAGCGTGAGCAACAGCCGGTGCGGAACCCAAAACGTCAATGGTGGGCAGGCACGGGCGATCAGGTCCTAGGCCAACGCCTCAGCCCATCGTGCCGCCGACCGGGTCAATGTTCTCCACGCTGCTTCTTGACGTAGGACGCGCGTTCTTCTTTCGTCATCTTGCGGATCCTGGCGGGACCCAGGTATTTCTCCGGTGCTCGAGTGATCCCGCGTTCGCGGAACGAGCGATGGTCGATGCGCAGGGCGTGACCATGCTTGGCCAAAGCGGCATTGATCTCGTCAGCGGCTGCCTTTCGTTGCGCGGTCATATGGCCATGGAGCGCCTGCGGGGCCTTGCCGCCGCTGTCCTTGCGGCAGCCTCCCTTCTCCGGGTGTGCCGGGTTATAACGCTTGAACATCTGTTCCGGCGAACGCTCGATGGCGTCCGGGAGCCTGTCGCAGATGACGATGTGGACGTGGGGATTGAGCTCGCCCCGCAGGGACGAGCGCGACAGGTGCAGCGCGAACTGGAACGGCTTGATTCCCGCAAGTTGGCGCGCTTGCCGCCAGGCAAGGTCGATGAGTTGATCCACCGTCAGCACGTTCGGAAGCGAAATCGTGTAGGAGTGGAAGATCGATCCATTCCTGCGCTCGTGCTGGTCGGAGGCCTTCCACAGCAGCATGGGGTTGTCCACGGCGAAAGACGGCATGTTGCCGTGGCCGGTCGTGACCAAGTCATTGCGGGCCGCGTGGCGTCCGTCGCGGGTGATGTAGGCCAGATGATCGATGGCGGTGCCGTGCTTGCCGCTGGTGATGCCGAAATGCAGAGAGTCCATGATGGGTTAACCCTTTCGTGAGCATGAAAAAAGCCAGCGAGGTTGGCCTCGCTGGCACGGTGGTGGTTCAGCAATTTTGTGGCGCCTGGGGAAACGGTTAGTGCACGTCGGCAATGCCCCTATTGCAGATGTCTCAATTGTCAACCAACGAGCAACTACTCCGAGCTCAGTTCAAATGCACGCTTCTTCCATAACGTATGTCTGCATCTGTATTTTTTTACGAGGAACAGTCATTGGTAGGCTGGAAGTAATAGAGCAGTTCATAGACGGAAGCGCGGTCGCTCAACTAGTCACAACTGAGGGTAGTGCGCACTACATGTCAGCGGGTTTCACCTGGCCGCTCATTAGCAGGGGGAGCAGCCAATCGCGTAGCTGGGTGAGTTCCATGTTTTCAAGCTCAGCGATCTGCTGTCGTTGCACGATGTGTTCGATCTGGCGGCAGAAGGCATCGACGACCGTTTTACCCGGGAGAACTGCGTGCACGGACTTCAGCACGCCCGCGGAGATTTCCACAAAGGTCGATCCGGAGGCGTATTGGATGACCGTAGGCAGCGATCTTTGGACGGTGTAATAGACGAATGAAGTGCCGTAGCCCTTCGACGGCACAAACGACTTGAATCCCTGGTTCGTAGTGACGGGGTTGAGCGCAATCGCCAAATAGCCAACCGGTGCGCGCGAACTCATCAGCACGGTTCCTGCCGGGTACAAAGTCAGCGAGGCGCTACGCTTACCGGCTTCGGACACATCCGTTTCGCCCCTGGCGATGAACTTGTTGCCCTTGTTGTTGGACAAGTCCTTGGGGGTGATCCACGGAATCATGTCCTTGCCGAAATGCTCCGGGCTTGCGGTCGAAGGCGTGCTCCCGCCCACGATCTGGCCGACATCGTCCAACGATCCAGGCCCCCATCCCGCCGGAATCTCCCGCTTCAGCGTCTCGTTCCAGACCATCTTTCCGCCGCTGGTCTTGTAGGGGCGGCCCTTGGCATCGGGGAAGTCGAACTGCACGAACCAGTAGTCGTAGATCGTCTTGGCCAAACCTTCCAGCTCGGCGTTGATGCGATTGTTGAGGTCGATCTTGGCGTCAAGGATGGACAGAACAGCGGAAATCTTCTTCTGTGCTTCTTTGTTACTGATGACAGGGACTTTTAGTTCGTGCAGATCATTGCGATTTACGCCAGGCACAGTGCTCTTGTCGCCGGTATCCATTCGGCCTAGACAGGAGAGTAGGTAATAGACGTATTTCGGCAAGTTGCCTTTGAAGTCGGTGACATAAAGGGCGGTGTTATGCGGCCAGTACTCGGAACGTGTCAAGGACTTTGAGACCGTAAATTTCAGAAATCTATGTACGGTTGGTTCTGTGTGAGTTGGTGTAGCTGACGACGCTGGATTCGACGGG
>LNAP01000758.1_pt1 | contig 35647 bp, 38 predicted proteins | sample 602601 | NCBI WGS metagenome assembly LNAP01 (sample SAMN02440304, study PRJNA202911) | soil metagenome | biome: Subtropical and temperate rainforests or woodlands; isolation source: soil samples (1 kg each in a 20% v/v slurry with milli Q water) were... ... | reverse complement strand
GGTGACGGTGGCTAACGACCGATTGCGGACGTTCTCACTTCCCTTCGTCATTCCCGCGAAAGCGGGAACGCAGCGCGCAACGCTGGCTCGCTGGGTTCCCGCTTTTGCGGGAATGACGAGGAGGGCGTAGGGCAGCCTCCCACCCCAAAACCGACAAAAAACCGCTTTCCTACAAAATTTCGCCCACCTACGCTGCCACCGCCATCAATGACCGACCCACCACCTTCGCACACCCCGCCCCTGCGGGGTCGTTGTATCGACAAGTTTGACAACTTCGGATGAAAACTGCGCCAGCGCGCACGAAAATATCAACCTTCCGTTAACCATACCGCAACCCCTGTCATCGTAATTTCGCGGGTGCCTTCCGCTTTTCCCTTGCGGCGCGGCGGCGGCATCGCCACGTTGTGTTCCTAGGGGCCGCCTCTCTCCCCCGGCGGGCCTCGCAAGGAGAAAAGTCCATGCCGTCCTTTTCGGAGAGCCTCGAAAAGACCCTGCACAATGCGCTGAAAGCCGCATCGGAGCGCCACCACGAATATGCGACGCTCGAGCATCTGCTTTACGCGCTGATCGACGACGACCATGCCGCCGAAGTGATGCGCGCCTGCGGCGTCGCGACCGACGACCTGCAATCGGCGGTCGTCCACTATCTCGACACCGAACTCGACAGCCTGAAGGTCGAGGGGCACAGCGACCCGTCGCCGACATCGGGCTTCCAGCGCGTCGTCCAGCGCGCGATCCTGCACGTCCAGTCGTCGGGCAAGGACGAGGTGACCGGCGCCAACGTCCTCGTCGCGCTGTTCTCCGAACGCGAAAGCTATGCCGTCTATTTCCTCCAGCAGCAGGATCTGACCCGTCTCGACGCGGTCTCCTATCTCAGCCACGGCGTCGGCAAGGGCGGCAAGCCTTCGCCGCAGGCCGAGCCCGAGGAAAAGGAAGAGACGAAGGACAAGGACAGCGGCGGCAAATCCAAAAAGGAAACCGCGCTCGACCAGTTCACCGTCAACCTCAACGAGAAAGCCAAGGTCGGCAAGGTCGATCCGCTGATCGGCCGCGGCGCCGAGGTCGATCGCACGATCCAGATCCTCTGCCGCCGCAGCAAGAACAACCCGCTCTATGTCGGTGATCCCGGCGTCGGCAAGACCGCGATCGCCGAAGGACTCGCGCGCAAGATCATCGAGGGCGACGTGCCCGAGGTGCTGCTGCCCGCGGTCATCTATTCGCTCGACATGGGCGCGCTGCTCGCCGGCACGCGCTATCGCGGCGATTTCGAGGAGCGGCTGAAACAGGTCGTGACCGAACTCGAAGGCTTGCCGCACGCGATCCTGTTCATCGACGAGATCCACACCGTGATCGGTGCGGGTGCCACGTCGGGCGGCGCGATGGACGCGTCGAACCTGCTCAAGCCCGCGCTGTCGGGCGGCGTCATCCGCTGCATCGGATCGACGACGTACAAGGAGTTTCGCAACCATTTCGAAAAGGACCGAGCGCTGCTGCGCCGGTTCCAGAAGATCGACGTGGTCGAACCGACGCTGGAAGACACCAAGAAAATCCTCGCGGGCCTGCGCAGCGCGTTCGAGGCGCATCATCAGGTGCGTTATACGCAGGATGCGATCAACGCCGCGGTCGATCTGTCGGCGCGCTACATCAACGACCGCAAATTGCCCGACAAGGCGATCGACGTGATCGACGAGGTCGGCGCGATGCAGATGCTGGTGGTGCCGTCCAAGCGCAAGAAGACGATCACGCCCAAGGAGATCGAGGCCGTCATCGCCACCATGGCGCGCATCCCGCCCAAGAGCGTCTCGACCGATGACAAGCAGCAGCTCGCCACGCTGGAAACCGACCTGAAGCGCGTCGTGTTCGGTCAGAATGCCGCGATCGAGAAGCTGTCGTCCGCGATTAAGCTGGCGCGCGCGGGCCTGCGCGAGCCCGAGAAGCCGATCGGCAACTACCTCTTCACCGGCCCCACCGGCGTCGGCAAGACCGAGGTCGCCAAGCAGCTCGCCGCGATCCTGGGCATCCCGCTCCAGCGCTTCGACATGAGCGAATACATGGAACGGCACAGCGTCTCGCGGCTGATCGGCGCGCCTCCGGGCTATGTCGGCTTCGATCAGGGCGGGTTGCTGACCGACGGCGTCGACCAGCATCCGCATTGCGTGGTGCTGCTCGACGAAATCGAGAAGGCCCATCCGGATCTCTACAACGTGCTGCTGCAGATCATGGACCACGGCCGGCTCACCGACCACAACGGCAAGCAGGTGAACTTCCGCAACGTGATCCTGATCATGACCACCAATGCCGGCGCCGCCGATCTGGCGCGTCAGGCCTTCGGCTTCACGCGCAGCAAGCGGGAAGGCGACGACCACGAGGCGATCAACCGGCAGTTCGCGCCGGAATTCCGCAACCGTCTCGATGCCATTGTGTCGTTCGCGCATCTCAATGCCGACGTCATCGGCATGGTGGTGGAGAAGTTCGTGCTGCAGCTCGAGGCCCAGCTGGCCGATCGCGACGTCACCATCGAACTGTCCGAGCCCGCCAAGGCCTGGCTGGTCCAGCATGGCTATGACGAGCAGATGGGCGCGCGGCCGATGGCCCGGGTGATCCAGGAGCACATCAAGAAGCCGCTGGCCGACGAACTCTTGTTCGGCAAGCTGAAGGGCGGCGGCCATGTGCGTGTGGTGCTGGTCAAGGACGAAACAGTGGCAGGAGTCGATCTGGAGAAGATCGGCTTCGAATATCCCGACGGCCCCGTGACTCCGAAGCCGGAAAAACTGCCCAGCAAGCGCACCGCGTCGCGCAAGCCGAAGTCGGGGCCGTCAGGGCCCGGCGGGTCGAAAGGCCCGGCCTCGAAGGGGCCGCTGGTCAAGGCTTGAGTGCTGCCAGATCAAACGCAAACGGCCGGCGAGAAATCGCCGGCCGTTTTGTTTTGCAATGACAACCGCTTCAGCCCTCGCCGAGCAATTCCTTGATGCGCCGCTGCAGCTGGCGCTTCTTCTTCTCGGACTTGCGCAACCGCTCCTCAAGATCGGAGCGCGGCGCGGCGTCGACGGGTGGGTCGGTGAAGGCGACGCCGACAATGTTGTCGCGCAGCCAGATGATCCTGGCGACGAACGATTTGCCTTTTCGCGCGATGGTCAGCGCCATCTTGTCCAGCGGCGGCCGGACGCCATTCTTGAATTCGACGCGGGCGCCATGCTCCGACAGGTTGCGTACCACGCAATCCTTGGTCACGCCGTCCTGGCTGGAAGCGATGCCGCCCAGGATCACCTTGTCCCGCAGGCCCTTGCGACGTTCATCCATGGTCCATCCCCGGTTCGGATAAGTCGTCGACACTATCCTGTTCCGGAACCGTTGGAAGAACACCGGCGCGGGGAAGCGGCGTTAACGTAAACCAAACCTTGCGCACGGTGGATTGATTTGTTCAGGACACCGGCGCTGACGCCGCATTGTCGCGCAGGCCGCGCGCGATCTGCTTCTGGGCGTCGAATTCGGCGCGCCGCCGCGCCAGTTCCGCAGGCTCAAGCAGGGCGACATTGTTGTAATCGCGCTTCCAGCCGGCGTCGGCGCGCCAGCGCAGCGGCGACTGCACGGTGGTCTGTGGACCGACAGCGGACTCAAGTACGCGCAATGCCAGCTCCAGGGTGAAGGCCTGCGACTCCGGGTCGTGCGGCTTGCCGGCCGAATTCCCGAGCGGGAAATCGCTGAACAGAAAGCGCGGCACGGCGACATGCTCGACGATGTCCTTGGCGCAGCCCATCACCACGGTGGAGATGCCGTTGGCCTCCAGATGCCGCGCGACCAGGCTAACGGTCTGGTGGCAGACCGGGCAGTTCGGCACCAGCACGGCAGCCTCCACGCCGTCGGCGCGACAGCGCGCCAGGATCTCCGGCGCGTCGGTATCGATGGTGACGCGGTGGCTGCGGTTGGTCGGTGCGCCGAAGAAGCGGGGTGCGACCTCGCCGATGCGGCCGGCGGCAGCAAGCCGCTTCAGCGCGGGCAGGGGAAACCAGGTGCCGCTGTCGTCGGCCGCGGTGTGAACGCGGTCATAGGCGATGTGCGAGATGCGCAGGTCATGATGTTGCGAGGTGTCGCCGTCATAGACCTGATAGAATTTGGCGCCGCCATTATAGGCTGCGCCGGGACCTTGGTCGCCTCGAGCGGGATCGAACGGGGCCGCGGTGGTGTGGATGGCGACGCGCGTCTGCGCCAGCGGTTTTTGCAGCGGCTGAAAAGGCGCGGCGTTGTAGTGCGCCCAGCGGTACGGCGTGTCGTATCCGATCGCCAGGTAGTAGTCGCGGGTGCGCGCCATATAGGGGATCGGCACGTCGTCATCGTCGGCGAAACCGGGCAGCGCATCGCGCGTTGTCGTCATCCCAGGCACTCCCGTTTCCGCCCCATTTGATCCATAGCTAGCTGCTGGGATCGCGCTGTCAAGAACGCCACTGCCGGACCGACATGACCCGAACCTCAGCCATCATCGCAACTCTGCTGTTGCTGGCCGCGCTGCCGGCCGGTCGCGTTGCCGTGCATGCCGAGGATGGCGCGCCCGCGTCCGCTGTCGAAGCGCCCCAGCCGATTGTGAAGCCGCCGGAGGCAAGCGCGCAGGAGAAAGCCGACGAGTCCGCTGCTCCGGCGAAGCCGGAGGAGGGCGCGAAGAATTCCAGCACAAGGGAGTCCATGTGCCTGATGATTGAATCCGCGGCATCGGCCCACGACCTGCCGCTGGAGTTCTTCGCCCGGGTGATCTGGCAGGAGAGCCGGTTTCAGGCCGATGCGGTGGGACCGGCGACGCGCAGCGGCCAGCGTGCCCAGGGCATCGCGCAATTCATGCCGGGTACCGCGAACGAGCGCCGGCTGCTCGATCCCTTCGATCCGGTCCAGGCGCTGCCGAAATCGGCCGAGTTCCTCAAGGAGCTGCGCGACCAGTTCGGCAATCTTGGTCTTGCCGCCGCCGCCTACAATGCCGGGCCGCGGCGGGTGCAGGACTGGATCGACGGCAAGGGCTACATGCCGGCCGAGACGCGCAATTATGTGAGCGCCATCACCGGCGCGACGGTGGAGGACTGGCAGGCCGCGGGAAGGAACGGCAGGACGCCGGAGCGCGCGGCGGCCTCGGGCTGTCGCGAGTTGATGGCGCTGCTGCAGCGGGCACCCAATCCGTTTGTCACGCAGCTCGAACTGCACGTGAAACTCGGTGAGAACAGGCCGTGGGGCGTGCAGCTCGCCGCTGGCTTCAATCGTGATCGCGCGCTGATGATGTATGCCCGGGCCATGAAGCGCCTCAGCACGTTGATCGGCGATCGCGATCCCAACCTGCTGGGCTCGCTGCTGCGCAGCCGGGGGACGCGGACGTTCTACCAGGTCCGGATCGGCACCGACACGCGCGGCGACGCCGACGATCTCTGTAGCCGCATCAGGCGTGCCGGCCAGGCCTGCCTGGTGCTGCGCAATCCGACCATGAAAGGCTGAGCGCTCAGTATTCGGAGCGCAGCGCCGCGATGTGTTGCCGCAGCGCGCGGTTGGCCCGCTCGCTGGCGCGCAGCCGCAATGCCCAGTCCAGCGACATCGCCTCCCGCACCGGCCGCGGCTGGCGGAAAACCAGGCCGACCTCATTCCTGCGCCGCCACACCATGCGGGCGAGAAAGGCGAGGCCCTTGCGCTCGATGGTCAGGTCCACCTCGCCGGCGAGAATGGCCGGATTGGCGAATTCAACCTTGGCGCCCGCATCGGAGAAATTGCGCACGATGCAATCCATCGTGGAGCTGCGTCCGTTGAAGGCGATGCGGCCGCCGTAATAGACCCGTCCGCGAACACGCTGCCGTCGATCAAGCATTTTCCGTCCTCTGTTACCGTTTGGACGCTACCTGAGATGGCATGCATCTGAACAGGTCTACTCGGATAAACGCTTTGTTAAGGTAAATCCGCCGCTTGACCGGGCCCGCGTTTGGCTGCGTATGTCGGGAAACCTCGTCAAGAAAGGCTCAAGTGGCACTTCCGGCACTCGACTCAGCGAAATGGCACGGCACCGCGTCTGCCTTCGCGCTAGGCGTTCGCTCGATCGCCTCCACCGTGCTGACGCTGGTGCTGTTCGCCACCTATATCGGCATCGGCGCGCTCGCCCATGACACCCATTTCAGCCTCGGCTGGGCGATGGCATCGACCCTGTTCGTCTGGGCCGGCCCGGCGCAGATCATCCTGATCTCGACCCTCGGCCTCGGCGCCACCGCGTTGCAGGCTGCGCTGGCGGTTACCGTCAGCGCCGTCAGGCTGTTTCCCATGGTGGTTTCGGTGCTGCCGATGCTGAGGACGCCGACCACCACGCGGCGCCAGTTGATCCTGCCGACCCATTTCATAGCTGTGACGCTGTGGGTGGAGTGCTTTCGCCTGCTGCCGCACGTGCCGCGTGAACAGCGCATCGCCTTCACCAACGGCCTCGGCGTCGGCCTGGTGTCGATGTCCCTGACCGCCACCGTGATCGGCTATCATCTCGCCGCCAACCTGCCGCCGCTGTTCGGCGCAGCGATCCTGCTGCTGACGCCGCTGGCGTTTCTGCTGTCTACTGCGCGAAACTGCCGGCAGCTCGCCGACGTCGTCGCGCTCGTATTGGGCCTCGCGTTGTTTCCGCTGGTGTCGTTGCTGCACACCGGCGTCGATGTTCTGATCAGCGGAATATCGGCCGGCACCATCGCCTACGGTGTGCACCGGTGGCGACGACAATGAGCGACTTCATCGGCGACTGGCACGCTTTGGTGGTCTTGCTGCTGGCGGGCTTCCTGCCCAACGAGAGCTGGCGCATGCTGGGCCTCTGGCTCGGCGGCGGCATCGACGAGGAATCCGAACTGCTGGTGTGGGTGAGGGCAGTGGCCACCGCGATCCTCGCCGGCGTGATCGCGCAGATTCTCGTGCTGCCGCCCGGCGCGCTGGCCAGCATTCCCGGGCCGCTGCGCTATGGCGCGGTGGCAGTCGGTCTGGCAGTCTTCGTACTGGCGCGGCGATCAATTCTCGCCGGCGTGCTGTGCGGCGAGTTGGTGATGATCGCAGGCAAGTGGTGGTTGGGCTGACGGCGGTTCGCCGCGCCTGCCGGTCTTGCGCACGGACCCCGGTCAGGTAGTGTCCGTCCATTCAGAACAACGATGGTGGGCGACGGTGCGGGACGGACGGATCCGGGAAGGCGAAATCGCGGTCGAACCGCCGAAGGCAAGGGACGCCGGGCTGGTGTTCATCGGCCGCATTCGCACGCCCTGGACATCACGCGACGACACGCCGCGACAGGGCCGTCACGACGGCCCTGTGTGTCGCCTGGAAATCTTCGAACCGTGGGTGCCGGCATTGCAGGGTGTCGAGAACTTCCGGCATCTGGAAGTGCTCTACTGGCTGCACCAGTCGCGCCGCGATCTGGTGCTGCAGAGCCCGAAGAATGACGGCGCGCCGCGCGGCACCTTTTCGCTGCGCTCGCCGGTGCGGCCGAATCCGATCGGCACCTCGGTGGTGAAGCTGGTTGGCATCGAGGGCGCCACGGTTTTGGTGCGCGGGCTGGATTGCCTCGATGAGACGCCGCTGATCGACCTCAAGCCCGACCGCTGCGAATATACCCCGCTGGCGCCGCCGCAGCCCGGCGATTTCCAGACGGAGTAACGTCGTCTTCTGACGCAGCCAAACGGCTCCGTCCTCATCCTGAGGAGCGGCGTCTTCGCCGCGTCTCGAAGGATGAGGACCATATGCCTCATGGTTCGAGACGGCGCCAAGGGGCGCCTCCTCACCATGAGGGGCCTTCGCGTTATGGTAGCGACTCCAGCGCCGCGATCAGCTTCGTCGCATTGTCTTCCAGCACCTTGGGATCTTCCTTGCGCGACGCCGGCGGCAGCAGGCCGACATTGTCGTGGCGCGGCATCACATGCATGTGCAGGTGGAACACGACCTGACCGCCGGCGGCCTCGGAATATTGCGCGATGGTCATGCCGTCGGCCTTGAAGGCCAGCTTCGCGGCGGCGGCGATCTTGTGGGCGGCGCGGGCGACGTGGCCGTAATCTTCGGCGGTGATGTCAAAGATGTTGCGTGCCGGTGTCTTGGGAATCACCAGCGTGTGGCCGGGCGAGCGCGGCATGATGTCGAGGAAGGCCAGCACATGGTCGTCTTCATAGACCTTGTAGCAGGAAAACTCGCCGCGCAGGATCTTGGCAAAAATGTTGTCGGGGTCGTAGGCGGTCATGGTTCCTCCTGGAATTTCGCGAACTGTCGCTGTCGCATCGGGACCGGTCAAGCGGGCTTTCGAATTCAGGCCGGCTCTTCGTCGGTGCGCTCGATGTCGCCCTTGCGGAACGGGCCGGCCTCGGTCAGTTCGCGCACCGCAGCCGCGACATGGGCGCGCTCGTGCTGGAGATAGTCGGCGACGGCGCGGCGGAAGCCGGGGTCGACGATGTAATGCGCGGAGTAGGTGGTCTGCGGCAGGTAGCCGCGGGCGATCTTGTGCTCGCCCTGGGCGCCGGCTTCCACCGTCTTGAGCCCGCGGCGGATGGCAAAATCGATCGCCTGATAATAGCAGACCTCGAAATGCAGGAACGGGTGATGCTCGACGGCGCCCCAGTGCCGGCCGAACAGGGTATCCGAACCGATGAAGCTGATGGCGCCGGCGATCCAGCGGCCCTCCCGCCTGGCCATGATCAGCACCACGTCGTGGCTCATGGTTTCGCCGATCAGCGAATAGAAGGCGCGGGTCAAATAGGGACGGCCCCACTTGCGCGAGCCGGTCTCCATGTAGAAGGCGAAGAAGGCGTCCCAGGCATCCTCGGTGATGTCGTCGCCGGTCAGCGCGTGGACGGTGATTCCATTGGCGAGTGCATCGCGGCGCTCGCGCTTGATCGCCTTGCGATGACGCGAGTTCAGCGTGGCGAGGAAATCGTCGAAGCTGGCGTAACCGTCATTGTGGAAATGGAACTGCTGGTCGGTGCGCTGCAGGAAGCCGTTGTCCGCCAGGAATTTCCATTCGTTCTCGCGCGCGAAGGTGACGTGTACCGATGAGGCATCGGTGGCGCTGCACAGCGCGATCAGCCCCTTGGCCAGAACCGAGCCAACCCGTTCCGCGTCGAGGGGATCGCGGATCAGCAGCCGCGGTCCGGTCGCCGGGGTGAAGGGAACCGAGGCCTGCAGCTTCGGATAATACTGCCCGCCGGCGCGCTGATAGGCATCGGCCCAGCCGCGGTCGAACACGTACTCGCCCTGGGAATGGGATTTCAGATAGCACGGCACGACGCCGATCACCGCGTCGCCGCGCCTGGCGACGAGGTGGCGGGGCGCCCAGCCGGTGCGGATGCACGCCGAATTCGATTTCTCCAAGGCAGACAAAAAAGCATGAGAAATGAAAGGGTTATATGGCGATGCGGATGTAGCGCAGCGGTGCCCGTTGGAGGCGCGTGAGGCCAGCGTATCCAGCGAATCGAGATCGCCGAGATCGCTGCCCGACGTGGCGCAGGCATCCCAGTCTTCGGCCGAAATCTGGCTGATGGAGGACAGGGCTTCGAGCGTTATGTCCGATGACGTCATCAATCACTTGAACCGGTCAGTTGCGATCAGCCATCGGTGACCGTCCCTAACATTGTGCATCGCGCTGATGACTTCAAGGGTCAGGCGTCGGGCCGGAAGCCCTCGAAGATCATCTGGTCGGCGTGGGCGGCAGCGACGGCGCGTTGCTCCGGCGTGCGCACGGTCCAGGCGAGCAGGGCGCAACCGAAGACACGGCGCGCGATCCACGGCGCCGGGGCCGGCAACTGATTGACCCAGTAGGCGACGAAATGCGGCCGGGTCCGGAAGGCGTGGCGGAGGTGAAGCATCTCGCCACGCTGCGCCGGTGAGAGCTTGCTCCACTCGCCGTCGTCGTAGCTGCGCTGCGCGGTGATGCCGCGTACGAGGTCCGGCATCCGCTGGCGCAGCGCCAGCACCTGGTCGGGGTCGAACGACATGCCGGCCACCGGACCGCGATAGGATTTCAGGATTTCTGCAACCCGCGCAACGAGTTTGCGGTCTCCGTCAAAGTGGCTCTTCACTTCGAGCAGCAGCCCCACGCGACCGCCGACAAGAGCGCAGAGATCGCTCAGCGACATCATCCGCTCGTCAGTGTCCTTGAAGCGGACTTGCCGCAGTTCAGCGGCAGTCCTGTCGCGCAACGCGCCGGCGTCGTCGGTGAGGCGGCCGAGTTTGTCGTCATGGTGCACCATCGCTTCGCCATCGCGGGTGAGCTGCAGATCGACCTCGATGCTGAAGCGGCCTTCGATGGCGGCACGAATCGCGCCGGGCATGTTCTCGATCACGCCGCGGGCGCGGTCGTGCAGGCCGCGATGCGCCACGGGGCGGGCGGTCAGCCAGTCAGGTGCACGCATGGGGTTCTCCGTCAGGCGACCTCGAACACGCCTTCGACCTCGACCGCCGCATCGGCCGGCAACGAGGCAACGCCGACGGTGGTGCGGGCGTGGCGGCCCTTGTCGCCGAACGCCGCGACCATCAGGTCGGAGGCGCCGTTCAGCACCTTCGGTCCGTCGGTGAAATCCGGCGCCGAATTGACGAAGCCGCCAAGCCGGACCACACGAACGACCTTGTCGAGATCGCCAAGCGCCGCCTTGATCTGGGCCAGCAGGTTGATGGCGCAGCCGCGCGCGGCGGCGCTGCCCTGTTCGACGGTGACGCCGGCGCCGAGCTTGCCCTTGGCGATCAGCTTGCCTTCCGGATTGACGCAGACCTGGCCGGACACGAACAGCAGATTGCCGGTGCGGACGAAGCCGACATAATTCGCCACCGGGCTCACCGGCTCATGCAAGGTGATTCCCAGATCTGCAAGCTTCTGCTCGACCGTTCCTGCCATTGTCATCCCCGATGCATGATGTGGTGCCGAATGGTTGAAGTCACGGCGTACCGGCGCAACCTGTTTCGCTGATCGCAGGCAGACATGCACCAGAAAATATGGCGTTTCGACAGCCAATTTTTACTTTTCCGGGCGGTCGGCCCCAGTTGCGGCGCAATGGCGCGCTCCTTATTGTTCAAACCATTGCCTTCGAGGACACATTTATGCGCCGCCTGTCATCCCTCTCGCGCCGTCGCCTCGGTTCACTGGCGCTCGCAGCCGCGGTCCTTGCGAGCGTGCCGGGTCTTGCGATCCGCGCTTCCCATGCCGCTGCCAATGCGCCGTTCCTGTCGCATCAGGCGCTGTATGAACTGAACCTGCTGAAATCCCGCGGCAGCGCCTCGATCAACAGCGCCCACGGACGGATCCTCTACAACTTCTCCGGCAGCGCCTGCGAGGGCTACACCTCGGAATTCCGCCAGGTGTCGGAGCTGGAGAGCGGCGAGGGCAAGAACACGCTCAGCGACCTGCGCTCCACCAGCTGGGAAGATGGCGAGGGCAAGAGCTATCGCTTCAAGATCGACACCCGGATGAATGACGGCGATCCCAGCGCCGTCGACGGCATCGCCGAGCGCAATGGCGATCATATCACCGTGAAGCTGAAGCAGCCGGTGACGAAGACGTTCAACCTCGATGGCACCACCGTGTTTCCCACCGAGCAGATCCACCGCATCATCGCCGCCGCGCGCGACGGCAAGTCGGTGCTCGAGCTCAAGGTCTATGACGGCTCCGACACCGGCGAGAAGGTCTACAACACGCTCACCGTCATCGGGCAGCCGATTCCTGGCGACCACACGGCCAAGGATCCAGATCCTGCCACGGCAAGCGATGCGATGAAGTCGCTGACGCGCTGGCCGGTGACGGTCAGCTATTACGACGAGACCGCAAAACCCAACAGCGGCGAGCAGTCGCCGGTCTATGCCATGTCGTTCGAACTGTACGAGAACGGCGTGTCGCGGTCGCTGGTGCTGGACTACAACGATTTCGTGATCTCCGGCACCATGGGCAAGTTCAACGTCAAGGACTCCAAGCCCTGCAAGTGAAGTAGGTGTAGGGTGGGCGAAGCATCGGCGCGCGCGGCGCCGCGATGCGTGCCCACCATGTCTACTTACGCGGGTGATGGCGGGCGCGGCGCAACAGCGCCTTTGCCCACCCTACGAACGCCCCCGCTACGAACTCTTCTCCGGACCGTCATAGGCGATGCCGCGGATCACCGCGGCGCTGCCGAACTTCTTGCGCAGGTCGTCCATCGCGCGTTCGGCGTCGGCGGAGCGGCGGTCGATCATGTCGGTATCGCCGGCCTGCGAGCCGGGCACGAGCGCGCTGACGCCGGTGCCGATCAGCCGGAACGCGGTGCCGTCGATTTCCTTGGCCAGCATCTCGCGGGAAATCGCAAAGATCTTCGCCGCCAGTTGGGTCGGGGCATGGATCGACTGCGATCTAGTGCGCTGGCGGAAGTCGGCGGTCTTCAGCTTCAGCGTGATCGTGGTGCCGGCGAGTTCGCCGCTCTTCAGCCGCGACGACACCTTTTCCGACAGCCGCCACAGGATCTTCTCGAGCGCCGCGAGGTCGCGGATATCGTCGTTGAAGGTGGTCTCGTTGGAGATGGTCTTGGCGCCGCGATCCGGCACCACCTCGCGGTCGTCGACGCCGCGCGCCAGCCGCCACAGCCGGCGGCCTTCGCCGCCGAACTGTTTCATCATCTCGATCTCGTCGGCGCGCTGCAGGTCGCCGATCTTGCGAAAGCCGCGCTGCGACAGCCGTTCTGCGGTCGCCGGCCCCACCCCATAGATGAAACCGACCGGCCGGTCGGCCAGCATGGCGCAGGCGTCGGCCTGGTCGATGGCCGCGAAACCGCGCGGCTTGTCGAGGTCGGAAGCGATCTTGGCGAGGAACTTGTTGACCGACAGGCCGACCGACACGGTGATGCCGACGTCGCGCTCGATCTGGCGCGCGAACCGCGCCAGCACCTTGGCCGGGATCATGCCGTGGACGCCCTGGGTGCCGGCCAGGTCGAGGAATGCCTCGTCGATGGACAGCGGCTCCACCAGCGGCGTCAGCGCCTGCATGGCCGTCCGCACCTCGCGGCCGACGCGGACATATTTGGCCATGTCGGGCCGCACCACCGCGGCCGATGGACAAAGTTCCAGTGCCTTGAACATCGGCATCGCCGAGCGCACGCCATAGGTGCGGGCGATGTAGCAGGCCGCCGACACCACGCCGCGCTTGCCGCCGCCGATGATCACCGGCCGGTCCGCAAGGTCCGGATTGTCGCGCTTCTCCACGGTGGCGTAGAACGCGTCGCAATCGATATGCGCCATGGTCAGCGCGGGCAGGGCGCGGTGATGCAGCAGCCGTGGCGAGCCGCAGGCGCTGCAGCGCGTCGCCCCGGCATTCTGGTCAGCAAGACAATCCCGGCAGAAGCAGCGCGGTCCGCTCGGTCCTGGCGGGAGATCGCTCACGACACGTCGCGTGCGCCGGATTCGCCAAGCGCCTGCCGCGCCGCCGCGATCGTCGTCGGATGCAGGTCGGAGGCCGCGGCAAACGCCTTCACCGTCTCGTCGTCGCGCAGCACGAAGTCGAGTACGCTGACCAGGAACTGCGGATCGGTAGCAGCAGACCGCAGCGTCTCCGGCCCGATTCCGGTCTCGGAGAGAAATAAGCCCAGCCGCTCGGGCTCGCCGGCGACGAAGGAAAGGGCCTGAATCGCAACGATTTCAGCCACTTCCTTGGGATTGTGACGGGGCTTTTTCATCGCCTGTGTTTGCCTTTCCGTAACTTATAGTCTCTATTTTGAGACAACATGCCCGAGTCACCGGGGCGATTCCAGCAGTTGGAAGTTAGCACACGTGACGAGGGTTCCGGTCGGGTGTGCCGGAGCCGATTCTGACGTCTGTCTGAATTCGCTTTGGACCACTAGGCCGCGCGGCGATCGCAATTCGCCTGACGCTCATTTGAACGTTGACGTTCGGGATTGGAGGACGGGATGGCCAAAACCGTCCTGATCGTGGAGGACAACGAGCTCAACATGAAGCTCTTTCGCGATCTGCTGGAGGCCCACGGCTATAACACCGCCGGTACCAGCAATGGCTTCGAGGCGCTCGACCTGGTGCGCAAGCTGCGACCGGATCTGATCCTGATGGACATTCAGTTGCCGCAGGTGTCCGGTCTGGAAGTGACACGCTGGATCAAGGACGATCCCGAACTGCGCGCGATTCCCGTGGTCGCCGTCACCGCTTTCGCTATGAAGGGTGATGAAGAACGCATTCGCGAGGGCGGCTGCGAGGCCTATCTGTCCAAGCCAATTTCAGTCGGCAAATTTATTGAAACCGTTCGACGTTTTATCGGGTAGGGAGATTTTCGATGTCCGCGCGTATCCTGGTCGTCGACGATGTTCCCGCCAACGTCAAATTGCTGGAAGCGCGGCTGTCGGCGGAATATTTTGATGTGGTCACCGCATCGAACGGCGCGCAGGCGCTGGAAATCTGCTCGCGTGCCGAATGTGACATCATCCTGCTCGACGTCATGATGCCCGACATGGACGGCTTCGAGGTCTGTCGCCGGCTGAAGTCGAATCCGGCGACGCACTTCATCCCGGTGGTCATGGTGACCGCGCTGGACAGTCCGGCCGATCGGGTCCGCGGGCTCGAGGCTGGCGCCGATGATTTCCTGACCAAGCCGGTGGCCGACGTGGTGCTGATCGCGCGCGTGCGGTCGCTGACGCGGCTGAAGATGATGACCGACGAACTGCGCATGCGTGCCATCACCTCGCTGGAGATCGGCGTGCAGGCGCCGGAGCGCAGCGCCGTGTCCGATCTCGGCAAGGGCGGCCGCATCCTGCTGGTGGACGACCGGCCGTCATCCTATGAGCGGCTGGCGCCGGTGCTTTCGGCCGAGCACAGCGTCGATGTCGAGCCGAACCCCGCCGACGCGCTATTCCATGCCGCCGACGGCAACTACGACCTGCTGATCGTCTCGCTGGGGCTGGAGAATTTCGATGGGCTCCGGCTGTGCAGCCAGGCGCGCTCGCTGGAGCGCACCAGGCAAGTGCCGATCCTGGCGATCGCCGACGCCGACAACAATGCCAGGCTGCTGCGCGGCCTCGAAATCGGCGTCAACGACTACCTGATGCGCCCGGTCGACAAGAACGAGCTGCTGGCGCGGGTGCGCACGCAGATTCGACGCCGTCGCTACACCGATCATCTGCGCGACAACGTGCAGAACTCCATCGAGATGGCGATCACCGACGGACTCACCGGACTGCACAATCGCCGCTACATGGAAAGCCATCTGGAGACGCTGGCAGAGCAGGCCTCGGCGCGCGGCAAGCCGCTGGCGCTGATGATGCTCGACATCGACTTCTTCAAGTCAATCAATGACAATCATGGCCACGATGCCGGCGACGATGTGCTGCGTGAATTTGCGGTGCGGATCCGCAAGTCGATCCGCGGCATCGATCTCGCCTGCCGTTACGGCGGCGAGGAGTTCGTCATCGTCATGCCGGAGACCGACCAGCACGTGGCTGGCATGGTAGCGGAGCGGTTGCGCCGTGCCATCGCCGGCGAACCGTTCTCCATCGAAAAGGGCAGCAAGCGCATCGATGTGACCATCTCGATCGGCCTGTCCACGCTGGAGAAGAAGGGCGAACCGATCGCCGACGTCCTCAAGCGCGCCGACGTGGCGCTGTACCGCGCCAAGCACGACGGCCGCAATCGGGTGGTCGCCGCGGCGGCTTAAGCGGCTCTGCGATCTCCGCCGTCATCCCCACGAAACGGCTACGCCGTTTCGCTGGAGGTGTTCGCCGTCTTCGGCGAGCCTCGAAGGATGATGTCTCGCGCCGTCGCCCTTCGAGGCTCGCGAGGGCTCGCACCTCAGGGTGACGGGGCGTCCATTTCAGGCACAACAAAAAACGGGACCCTTTCGGGCCCCGTTCGATCCGTCAGCAGCTGATGAGACAGCGCTTACTTGATCTTGGATTCCTTGAACTCGACGTGCTTGCGCGCCACCGGGTCATACTTCTTCTTGACCATCTTGTCGGTCATGGTGCGCGAATTCTTTTTGGCGACGTAATAGAAGCCGGTATCCGCGGTGGAAACGAGCTTGACCTTGATGGTGACCGCTTTGGCCATGGCAGAACCTCTGAATGTCAGGAATCGGTGACAGCCAGAGCACTGGCCGCGTTGGGGCGCAAACTAGCCTCGAACGGCCCAAAGTCAAGGTTTTCCGGGGCGGAAAATCGTCCGAATCCGGGCCCTTAGCGCGGAAAGAAGCGGTTTTCCGGCCGTGGCAGTCCCAGATTCTCCCGCAACGTGGTTCCTTCGTACTGAGTGCGGAAAATACCGCGGCGCTGCAGTTCCGGGATGACCCTGTCGACGAAGTCGTTGAGGCCCTCCGGCAGGTGGGGGAACATGACGTTGAAGCCGTCCGAAGCCTCGGTCTCCAGCCATTCCTGCATCTGGTCGGCGATGGTCGTGGGGGTGCCGACAAACGCCGAACCGCCATAGCCGCCGAGCCGCTGGGCCAGCTGCCGCACCGTCAGGTTTTCCCGCGCGGCAAGATCGATGACGCGCTGCCGGCCGCTCTTGCTGGCATTGGTTTCCGGGACTTCCGGCAACGGACCGTCGGGATCGAAGCCGGAGGCGTCGGTACCCAGGCTGATGGAAAGCGAAGCGATGGCGTTGGCGTAGTGCACTTTGCTGTCGAGCAGCGCGCGCTTTTCCCGGGCTTCCTCGACGCTGTCGCCAACCACCACGAAGGCGCCGGGCAGGATCTTCAGGTGGTCGCGGTTACGGCCGAGCCTGTCCATGCGGCCCTTGATGTCGGCGTACAGTTTCTGCGCGTCGCCGATCGCGCCACCGCCGGTGAACACCGCCTCCGCGGTCTCTGCAGCGAGCTGCTTGCCGTCTTCCGAAGCGCCCGCCTGCACGATCACCGGCCAGCCCTGCACCGGCCGGGCGATGTTCAGCGGTCCGCGCACCTTGAAGTATTTTCCCTTGTGATCCAGCACATGCATCTTGTCGGGATCCATGTACATGCCGCTCGCGACGTCGCGCGGAAAGGCGTCGTCGGCGAAGGAATCCCACAGGCCGGTGACCACGTCATAGAATTCGCGGGCGCGCTTGTAGCGCTCGGCGTGCTCCATGTGATCGTCGAGCCCGAAATTCAGCGCCGCATCCGGATTCGAGGTGGTGACGATATTCCAGCCGGCGCGGCCGCCCGAGATGTGGTCGAGCGAGGCGAAGCGGCGGGCGACGTGATACGGCTCGTCGAAGGTGGTGGAGCCGGTGGCGACCAGGCCGATATGGTCGGTGACTGCGGCGAGCGCCGACAGCAGGGTGAACGGCTCGAACGATGTCACGGTGTGGCTGCGCTTCAGCGCCTCGATCGGCATATTGAGCACAGCGAGATGGTCGGCCATGAAGAAGGCGTCGAACTTGCCGGCCTCCAGCTTGCGGACCATCTGTTTCAGGGCGGGGAAATTGAAATTGGCGTCGGGGATGGCGCCGGGATAGCGCCAGGCACCGGTGTGAATGCTGACCGGCCGCATGAACGCCCCGAGCCGCAACTGACGCTTCGCCATTTCGGATCCCCTGTGATTGCCGGCCATAAATAGGCACAGCACACGCCGATGGCACCACAGGGACCCAAGAAGATTGTTGCGATTTACATGCGCCGAAGGGGAGAATTGTCTACGGTTGTCCGTCCCGCACCGCCGGATGGCCATTCGAAGTTGGCGTCCATGGAACGTTCAGAACTCGTTTTCGCTGCTGCGGTATTCGCTCGCCATCAACTCTTCGTTTTCCGCGAGCTGAATCCAGGCCAAGGCCAGATCAAGCATCGCGCGGACCTTCACCGGGTCGTCTTCCATATGTGCCCGAAGGCCAAGCGCCGCCGCGGTTTGACGATACTGCAACGACACGGAAGTGAAGGTCGAAAGCTCGACTTCTTCGATCCGATGCAACTGTCCCACGTCCGAACTCCTCGCGTCAGAAGATCGAAGTGCTAGCGGTTTCCTTGCGGAATTGCATTAGAGAGTTTGTGACAATAGAAATTTTGTAAGAATGCTTCCGAACCAAATAGCCTGACCCTATGAGACGTCGGCGGGCTGCATGCTGAGTTTCATCTTACCGTTCCGGCAATGGAACGACAGTGGCGCAGCGGACTTGTGGCTTCCTTAGTTGGCTAAGTACGCTTTTGACATCGGTGTCGGCCGGGTGCCCGTAGCCTGGTTTGAACCGCACCAGCTTCGGTTCGGCACCGGCAGGAAATTGTTCAATGGCCGATCTTGACGGCCAGCGATGCAAGCCCGGTAATGGCCGTTTCGGCATCCTTCAAGTAGCGCCCCTTGAAGTACACGGCGTCGATCACACCCGTGATGGCAAACATGATTGCGAAGATCACGACACCGCGCATCCCATTCTCCAGCCGACGCGGTTCGAAATCACCGGTTCCAACGTAGCCAAGCGCAACCTGGGGGCGAGATCAAGCACTGCCGACGCCCGGCTGCCCGGCACGCGCGGTCACGAAAGAGAATGGTTAATTTTTTCAATGGATTGGCGCTGCGCCCCGGCTCAACCTTCGCCGGGCAACATGTCGAGCTGCATCTTGCCGCCGTACCAGTGGAAGAACGGTAGCGGCGCGTCGTGACGCAGCGGGCCGGAGGCAAGGCGCTTCTGCAACTGGTTGAGCACGTTCTTGGTCATGGCGTGGGCATCGGCCAGGTGTTCCGAGCCGAGTTCGACCCACACCAGTTCGACCAGTTCGGCGTCCGCATGGATCACGCCTTCGACGCGGTGCGCGATGGCTGATGCGTCGGCGGTAAAGAACCTGGTATCAAAACGCTTGATGCGGCCGGGCGGGGTGATGGCGCGGGCAATCAGGAACAGTCCTGACGGGTCCGGCAGCAGGCCCGCATCGCTGAACGCCTCCCACGGGCCGGGAAGTTTCGGCACGGCGCCGTCGGTCTTGCGGCCGAGACAGAGGCCGGTTTCCTCGCAGGCTTCACGGATCGCCGCGACGGCGAGCGACTTGGCCCGCGACGGCGGCGTCTTCGGACTGCCCTTGGCGAGATTGGCTTCAAGTTCGGGCGGCAGCGGTGCGGCGATCGGGATCTTGTTGTCGGTGGGGTCGACACGGCCGCCGGGAAACACGAACTTGCCGGGCATGAACACCACATTGGCGTGGCGCTTGCCGACCAGCACCTTCGGGATCGGCCCGGAGCGGTCCACCAGCATCAAGGTCGCGGCATCGCGCGGACGCTTGTAGGGATGATGATCCGCTTCCTTGCCGACCTGTACGTCGCTCATTCCGTCCTCCGAAATTTTCTTGTTGTTCTTGATCGCGGACGGTCAGCGTATCAGTCGGTATTGCCTTCGCCAAATCCGTGCATGCGGAATGCCCACTGCAATCCGACCACCGCGCCCTTCACGGGCTGCAGCAGCAGCAGCGACGCGATCAGGGTGAACGGCAGGTAGATCGACAGTTGCAGCCACACCGCCGGCGCGTAGTCGGTTTCGATCCACAGGATGATCGGGACCAGGATGTGGCCGACGATGACGATCACCAGATAGGCCGGCAGATCGTCAGCGCGATGATGAGTGAAATCCTGGCCGCATTTCGAGCAGTGATCGTCAACCTTGAGGAAGGCGCGAAACAGCTTGCCTTCGCCGCAATTCGGGCAGCGGCCGCGCAGGCCGCGCTTCATCGCAGTCCAGACATTGCGTTTTTCCGGGACCGCGTCGGCAGGGGTCCAAACCTTGGCTTCGGTGACAGTCATCACTTTCCCTTTCGCTTCTTCGGCTTGCCGGCTGTCGGCGCTCCGACGTTGCTGTTTCCGGCATTGCCCTGTGCGGCCTTGGCCTTCAATCGGGCATTTCGTCCAAGCTTCACCTTCTTTGGTGGCTTGGCCGGCTTTGTCGAAGGACCCTTTGCAATTCCCTTGGCCGACTTGCCGCCGCTGTTCCGGCCTATACCGGCAGATCGATCGCCACGGGTCTCGCGTCGCTGGCCTTTGCGCTCAACGTGGCCCTCCGAAAGGAGTTCAAATCGCAATGCGCCCGCCACCGGTGCTGCTTCTACCAGACGCACGTCGACCACGTCCCCCAATCGGTGCATGGCACCGCTGCGCGTGCCGACCAGCGCGTGCCGCGCCTCGTCATAATTGAAGTATTCGGTGCCCAGCGTGCGGATCGGGATCAGACCGTCGGCGCCGGTATCGGCAAGCTTCACGAACAGCCCGGCCCGGGTGACGCCAGAGATGCGGCCCTGGAAGGTGGCGCCGATGCGGTCGGCGAGGAAATGCGCGATCAGCCGGTCCGCGGTCTCGCGCTCGGCCTTCATGGCGCGGCGTTCGGTGACCGAGATCTGCGCTGAGACTTCGGCCAGCGTCTCCACGGTCTCGGTATCGGGCAGGGCACCTTCGCCGAGGCCAAGGCCGCGGATCAGCGCGCGATGCACGATCAGATCTGCGTATCGTCTGATAGGCGAAGTGAAATGCGCGTAACGCCGCAGGTTCAGGCCGAAGTGCCCGTAATTCTCCGAGGAATATTCGGCCTGGGCTTGCGAGCGCAATACCACTTCATTCACCAGCGGTTCGGAATCGTGTCCCTTGACCTTGGCCAGCACGCTGTTGAACAGCGACGGCCGCAACGCGCCGCTCTTGGCAAACGGCATGTCGAGGGTTTTCAGGAATTCCTGCAGGTTGTGAACCTTCTCGAGAGTCGGTTCATCATGCACCCGATAGATAAGCGGCAGCGCCTTCTTTTCAAGCATCTCGGCCGCCGCGACGTTGGCCAGGATCATGAACTCCTCGATCAGCTTGTGGGCATCGAGCCGCTGCGGCACGATCACGCGATCGACGGTTCCGTCCGCCTTGAGGAGGATCTTGCGTTCGGGAATGTCGAGATCTAGCGGATCGCGCTCGTCGCGCGCCAGTTTGACCAGGTCATAAGCGGCGTAGAGCGGCTTCAGGATCGGCTCGAGGATCGGCCCAGTGGTATCATCCGGTTGGCCGTCGACGGCGGCCTGCGCTTGGGCGTAACTCAGCTTCGCCGCGGAGCGCATCAGGATGCGATGGAAGCTGTGCGAGCGCTTGCGGCCGTCCGGGCCAATCACCATGCGCACGGCCAGCGCGCCGCGCGGCTCGCCCGGCACCAGCGAACACAGGTCGTTGGAAATCCGCTCCGGCAGCATCGGCACCACGCGGTCCGGGAAATATACCGAATTGCCGCGGAGCAGCGCGTCGCGATCCAGCGCCGAGCCCGGCCGCACATAGAAGGCAACGTCGGCAATGGCGACGATGACCACCATGCCGCCCTTGTGGGCGGGATCGGGGTCCGGCTCGGCATAGACCGCGTCGTCGTGGTCCTTGGCGTCGGGCGGATCGATGGTGACCAGCGGCACGTCGCGCCAATCCTCGCGGCCGGCCAGCGTCGCCTGCTTGGCGGCCTCGGCCTCGCGCAGGGCGTCGGGCGAAAACGCTTGGGGAATTTCATGGGAATGAATCGCGATCAGGCTGACGGCCTTCTCGGTGGCTAGCGAGCCCAGCCGCTCCTTGACCTTGCCGGAGGCGAGGCCATAACCGCGCGAGCGCACCAGGTCGACGCTGACCAGATCGCCGTCTTCGGCGCCGCCGCTGTCGGCCTTGGAGATATTGAGTTCGCCGCGGCCGGCCTGCTTCTTGTCGACCGGGATCAGCCGTCCGCTGCCGTCGGGCGATTTTCTGAAGATACCGAGCAGCCGCGGGCGCGCCTGGTCGAGCACCTTCATGACGCGGCCGAGATAGGAGACGATCTCGCCTTCGGTCTCCAGCTTCTCAATGCGCAGCAAAGCGCGGTCGCCGACGCCAGCTGCGGTGCCGGCCTGCGGCCGCCTTGGCACATGGATGCGGATCTTTGGCGCGGGGCCGCCCGCGACCTCGTCCCATTCCGCGGGCGCGGCGATCAATTCGCCGTCGCTGTCACGACCGGTGATATCGACGACGATGGTTGGCGGCAGCGCCAATGGCTCGGCAACGGTCTTGCCGCGCTTTGCGATGGTGCCGGCGTCGGCGAGTTCGCGCAGAATGCGCTTCAATTCGACGCGGTCGGCGTTCTTCAGGCCAAACTCGCGGGCGATTTCGCGGGTGCCGACCTTGCCGGGATGCGTGCGCACGAATGCTATGATCGCATCCTGGGTCGGAAAGCCGGTGTCGCGCTTTTTACTCACAATTATCCGTTCTTGCCCGCGCTCTTCTTCGCGACAGTTTTGGCGGCCTTCTTGGCCGGCGTTGTCTTGGCTTTCACTGGCGCGCGCGCCTTGCTGGCCGCAGCACCTCCGGCCTTCGGCTTGGCTGTGGCTTTCTTGGCGACAGCCTTCTTGGCCGGCTTCTTCTCGGTGCTATCGGCCTTGGTTGCAGCCTTCTTCGCGGGCGCCTTTTTCTTGGCGCCGCGCTTCGGCTTGCCGCCGCCCTTGGCGGCGCGCTCCTCGATCAGCGCAATGGCTTCCTCGAGGGTGATGGTCTCCGGCGTCTTGTCGCTGGGCAGCGTGGCATTGATGCCGTCGACGCTGACATAGGCTCCGTAGCGGCCGTTCTTCACCGTGATGGTGCCGCCGCGCTGCGGGTGCTCGCCAAGTGCCTTGCCGGGATCGGCGCCGAAGCGCCGGCCGCTCGGGCCCTTCAGGATCTTCTCGGCGATCAGCGTCACCGCGCGGTTAAGGCCGATGTCGAACACCTCGTCGCCGGCCTCCAGGCTGGCGTAGGTCTTCTCGTGCTTGACGAACGGACCGAAGCGGCCGAGCCCCGCGGTGATCGGCTCGCCGCTCTCCGGATGCTTGCCGATCTCGCGCGGCAGCGACAGCAGCTTCAGGGCCACGTCGAGTTCGATATCGCTGGGCGAGGTGTTCTTCGGGATGCCGGCGCGCTTCGGCTTTTCGCCTTCGCCGTAGTCCTTGGCGTCGCCGAGCTGGATATAGGGACCGAAACGGCCGGCCTTGACGGTGACGTCGAGGTCGGTTTTCGGGTCCTTGCCGAGGATGCGGTCGGCGCTGGCTTCGGAATCGGCGGCCAGCGGACGGGTGTAGCGGCACTCCGGATAGTTGGTGCAGCCGACGAAGGCGCCGAACTTGCCGGCCTTGAGATTGAGCTTGCCGGTGCCGCAGGTCGGGCACTGGCGGGGGTCGCCGCCGTCCTCGCGCGGCGCATAGATGTGCGGGCCGAGCATGTCGTCGAGGGCGTCGAGAACTTGCGTGACACGCAAGTCCTTGATCTCGTTGACGGCACCGATGAAGTCGCCCCAGAAATCCCTGAGCACCTGCTGCCAGGAAATTTCGTTGTTGGAGATCTTGTCGAGTTGTTCTTCCAGCGCCGCAGTGAAATCGTATTCGACATAGCGGGCGAAGAAGTTCTCCAGGAACGCGACGACGACGCGGCCCTTGTCCTCACCGTGCAGACGCTTCTTTTCCAGCTTCACATAGCCGCGGTCCTTCAGCACCTGCAGGATCGAGGCGTAGGTCGAGGGCCGACCGATGCCGAGCTCTTCCATGCGCTTCACCAATGAGGCTTCCGAGAAGCGCGGCGGCGGCTCGGTGAAGTGCTGGGCGACGTCGAGCTTTTCCTTCTTCAGGGGCTCGCCCTCGCTCATGGCGGGCAGGCGGCGGCTGTCTTCATCCTCGGAATCGTCGTCGCGGCCTTCCTGATAGACCGCGAGAAAGCCGTCGAATTTCATCACTTGGCCGGTGGCGCGCAATTCCAGCACGCGGGCGCCGGCCTTCGCGGTGATATCGACCGTGGTGCGCTCCATCTCGGCGGATTCCATCTGGCTGGCGATGGTGCGCATCCATATCAGGTCATAGAGACGGTACTGGTCGCTATCGAGCCGGGCCTTCAGGCTGTCGGGGCGGCGCGACATGTCGGTCGGGCGGATCGCCTCATGCGCTTCCTGGGCGTTCTTGGCCTTGGCCACATATTGCCTTGGCGCCTCCGGCACGTACTGCTTGCCGTAGTCCTCGCCGATCACGGCACGGGCCTGCACGATCGCCGAACTGTCGATCTGCACGCCGTCGGTCCGCATATAGGTAATGAGACCGGTGGTCTCGCCACCGATGTCGATGCCTTCATAGAGACGTTGCGCGATGCGCATGGTGATCGCCGGCGCGAAGCCGAGCTTGCGACTGGCTTCCTGCTGCAGCGTCGAGGTGGTGAACGGTGCCTGCGGATTGCGGCGCGCCGGTTTTGCCTCGACGGTGGTGACCTCGAATTTCGCGGCTTCGATCGCCTGCTTGAAGTCTTCGGCTTCCGCGCCGGTGCCGATGTCGAGCCGCTGGATCTTCTTGCCGTCGGCGCCGACCAGGCGGGCTTCAAAACTTTCGCCGCGCGGCGTCGACAGGGTGGTCAGCAGCGACCAGTATTCGCGCGGCACGAATTTTTCGATTTCCAGTTCGCGGTCGCACACCAGCCGCAGCGCCACCGACTGCACGCGGCCTGCCGAACGCGCGCCGGGCAACTTGCGCCACAGCACGGGAGAAAGAGTGAACCCGACCAGATAATCGAGGGCGCGGCGCGCCATATAGGCGTCGACCAGCGCACCATCGATCTGGCGCGGGTTCTTCATCGCCTCGGTCACCGCCTGCTTGGTGATGGCATTGAATACCACGCGTTCGATCTTGTGGTCCTTGAGCGCGCGCTTTTCCTTGAGCACCTCGAGCACGTGCCAGGAGATCGCTTCGCCCTCGCGATCAGGGTCGGTTGCGAGGATCAGCTTGTCGGCGCCCTTGAGGGCCTTGGCGATGTCGTTGAGCCGGCTCGCTGCCTTGGGGTCGATCTCCCAGATCATCTGGAAATTGGCGTCGGGATCGACCGATCCGTTCTTCGCGGGAAGGTCGCGAACATGGCCGAACGATGCCAGCACCTCGTAGTCGGACCCGAGGTACTTGTTGATCGTCTTGGCCTTGGATGGCGACTCGACAATGACGATATTCATGTCATTCCAATAGCTTACAGGGGAAATTCGGGCCGGTTCCGCGAGAGTCGCGTCGGCCGTTTCGCGGCGAACATGGGTCTAGAGGGTGCCCGTGTCAAATCGTCAAGTGTTGATGGCGCAGGGATAACGCAAGGCTACCGGTACTTATGGTTGTAAAATACATCCAATGGTTGCATTATGTTGTAGCTATAAGATCTAATTACCGGCCCAATGACGTGGCCGGCGGAAGGCCAGTGCAATGACGTCATCCCCAGGCGCTGAACCGCCACGCGACGGCGGTCCCGGTGAGGCAGCCCATTATCTCCGGAACGCGATTACCGAGTTGTCGCGGATTGCCCACCGCCACCGTCTGGAGACGCTCGCATACCTGCTCGACATGGCCCAGATGGAGGCTGGTGAGGTACTGGTCCGGCTGGGCAACGGATCCAGTCCATCAGGCACCTGATGTTGTGAACTTTACTTCCGTGTCGCCGGCGCTGAGCAAACGGCCATCGGCGGACCGAAGCTCCAATGCGCGGACGGGCTGGCTGGTCTGGCGGTCCACGAGTCTGTTGTCACATTCGCCCGGCGCGAATGCGTGGTCTTCGCCCCACTGCCTTAGCGCCACCATGACGGGAAACACCGCGCGGCCCTTCGCCGTCAGCACATAGTCCTGATAGGCGCTGCCGTCGGCCGCTGCCTCCATCGTCAATATGCCGTTCGCCACCAGCGCCCGCAGCCGTGTGGCGAGAATGTTTTTCGCCAGCCCAAGCTTCTTCTGGAATTCGCTGAAGCGGCGAGCGCCCATCATGGCGTCGCGGATGATCAGCATCGACCAGGCGTCACCGATCTCACTCATCGAACGGGCGATCGGGCAGGCGGCGGCCTCCAGGCTTGTTCGTTTCGCCATGACGCATCTCCGGCAGACCGCAAGATTCTCGACGGCCTAGTGGTTGCATTATGAAACCATTCGCTCTAGATGTCTATACGGTTTTAAAATGCAACCACTTTGGATCGGAGAGCAATCATGAGACTGGTAAACAAGACGGCACTGATAACAGGCGGCAATAGCGGTATCGGACTGGCCACCGCACGCCTGTTCGTGGCGGAGGGCGCAAGGGTGGCGATCACCGGCCGCGACAAGGGGCGGCTCGACGCGGCCGTCGAGGAACTCGGCGCCAACGCGCTGGGCATCGTGGCTGATGCCACTGATATTGCCGCCACCGAAGCCGCCGTCGCCAGGGCGGTGGCGCAATTCGGCAAGCTCGACATCGTCTTCGCCAATGCCGGCATTAGCGCCAGCACGCCGGTCGGCGGCACCTCGCTTGAAGTTTTCGAATCGGTGCTGAAAACCAACATCACCGCGGTGTTCTTCACGGTGCAGGCGGCGGCGCCCCATCTCAACGACGGCGCCTCGATCATCCTCAATGGTTCGGTGATCTCGGTACTCGGCAATCCCGGCTACGCCGCCTATGCCGCAAGCAAGGCCGGCGTGCGTGCCATGGCGCGGGTGATGGCGTCGGAATTGTCGCCGCGCAACATTCGCGTCAACGTCGTGTCGCCCGGCGGCACCAGCACGCCGATCTGGAATCGCAGCGCACCAACGCCTGATGCCGTCACCGCTCTCGAAGCCAGAATTTCACGTGCGATTCCGCTCGGCCGCTTCGGCAAGCCCGAGGAGGTAGCGAAGACCGTGCTGTTCCTCGCTTCCGATGACGCTTCCAATATCCAGGGCGCGGAAATCTTCGTCGATGGCGGCGCCACCGCTTCGCCCGCCGGCGCGCCCGCGTTCAGGGGCTGACGCATCATCGTCATCCGGGTGCGCGGGCGGCGTCAGCCGCCGGCGCACCCGGACGGATATTACGCTATGCCGCGCGCAGATCGTTCGCTGCCTGCAACGCACCAGCGAGCGCCTTTTCGCGATGCTCCGGTCCGGCGCCGATGCCCTCAGCGACGATAACTTCGATATCGGTCACGCCGATGAAGCCGAACAGGCCGCGCAGATAGGTTTCGGCGTGCTCGTAGACGGCGGCCGGTGCGCCAACGCCATAGAAATTGCCGCGCGACAGGGCCAGGATGACCCGTTTGCCGCCGGCCAGGCCTTCGGCGCCAGCGGCGCTGTACTTGAATGTCTTGCCGGCCACCGCGATGCGGTCGATCCACGCCTTGAGCTGGCTTGGAATGCTGAAATTGTACATCGGCGCGCCGATCACCACGATGTCGGCGGCCAGGAATTCCTCCAGCACGGCCTGGCCGGCGGCGAGGTCGGGACCAAGCGCGATATCCGGCACGGCGCCTTGCGCCGCGGCGAGATGCGCCCCTGACAGATGTGTCAGTGGGGTCTGTGCGAGGTCGCGGTAGGTTACCTCCAGTCCGGGCGTCGCCTTGACGAGGCGGTCTACGATGGCCGCGGACACCTGCCGGCTGACGGAGTGGGGGCCGAGCACGCTGGAGTCGATGTGGAGCAGTTTCATAACAGTCACCTCTGGTATAGGTTTGTAACTGACGCTACATGAGTGACTGGCGAACAACGCACAAGAAGGCACAATTTTGAAACCCGAGCACACCGATGTGCCTGTCATGGCACCCCATAGGCACGAACACAGCGATTGTCGTGGCGTCGCCGCGGTGTTGTCGCGGGTTGGCGACAAATGGAGCGTGCTGGTGATCATGCTGCTGGGCGACCGGCCGCGCCGCTTCAACGAGTTGAAGCGCATGGTCGGCGGCATTTCGCAGCGCATGCTGACGCTGACCCTGCGCGGACTGGAGCGCGACGGTCTGGTGACTCGCACGGTGTTTCCCACGGTGCCGCCGCGGGTCGACTATGAACTCACCGATCTCGGCCGCGGTCTCAGCGAGCCGGTGATGGCGCTTGGCGAGTGGGCAAAGCAGCATCTCACGGACATCGAAACCGCGCGGCAAAACTTCGACGGCCGCAATTCCGCTAACTGAGCTTCAGAGCAGCGACACCAGTCCGCCGCCGTGGCGCTCCAGCCGGCCGGCAAGTTCGAGCTCCAGCAGCACCGTGCGCACCGCTGCAGGCCTGGCCCCGCTGAGGCGGATCAGGTCGTCGATCCCTACCGGGCTGGGTCCCAGCAAGGCGATGATCCGCGCGCGATCGCCGCTGTCGGGCTCATCGAATGCGGCAACGTCATCCGGCTCGCGGCCCGGCAGTTCGATCGGCCGCTCCATGATCGATGCCACGGCATTGATGATGTCGGCGGCCTCGGTGATCAGCATGGCGCCCTGCTTGATCAGGTCGTTGGTGCCGGCGGCGCGCGGGTCGAGCGGCGAGCCGGGCACCGCGAACACCTCGCGGCCCTGTTCGGCGGCCATCCGTGCGGTGATCAGCGAGCCGGAGCGATGCGCCGCCTCGATCACTGCGACGCCGAGTGCGACGCCGGAGATCAGCCGGTTGCGGCGGGGAAAATCCCGTGCCCGCGGCACGTGCCCCAGCGGCATTTCCGAGATCGCCGCGCCGTGGGCGAGCAGTGTGAACAGCAGGTCTTCATGCTCCGGCGGATAGATCCGGTCATGGCCGCCGGCGAGCACCGCAATGGTGCCGCCGCCCATACTTGCGCGATGCGCCGCCTGATCGATGCCGCGTGCGAGACCCGAAGCGATGACAAAACCGGCGTCGCCGAGATCGCGCGCCAGTTGTTCGGCGAATTTGAGCCCGGCGCCGGAGGCATTGCGCGAGCCGACGATGGCGATCATCGGCCGCATCAGCGCCTCGGTTTGCCCACGCACGCCGAGCAGCGGCGGCGCGTCCTCAATCCCGGCAAGGCGCGGCGGATAGCCGGCTTCGCCCGGCGCCAGCAGCGCTACGCCAATCTTTGTGCTGGCCGCAAGTTCGCGCCGGGCCTCGTCTTCGCTCACGATCCGGCCGGGGCGGGCGGCACCGCCGCGCTGCGCCAGATCGGGCAACCGCTCCAGTGCCGCGCGGGCACTGCCGAAATGATTGATGAGCGAGCGAAAGGTGCGCGGACCCGGTATTATGGCGCAAACGCCACGGGCGGGGCGACAAGGCCAGAATTAGCTGGGGGAGCGCCATGAGCGTCCTCGGCTACTTCCGTCCGATCATTATGTGTATGACGTTAGGGTTGTCATTTTTGATGCCAGCAACGCCATGGGCATCTGTTGGAATGCCCTCTGCGTTCAGAGAGTCAACAACTGAAGTGATCGCTCGGACCTCTGAAGCTAGTCCTACTATGGACAGGCCTTGGATGGTGGCGTTCCCGGCTGATTCGAACCCGCTGGTGGTGAACATAAGTCCTTGGAATCCATCGGGATATTTCCACGGGACTTGCGTCCAGCCCGCATCCCGGAGCACCGTGACAAGGATTATCATCAATTGGGCGGCCTCGGAGTCTCCGGGCGGCATCGCAACATCGAATTGCCGGGGCGCGAATAGCTTTAGTTTCTCTGAAACTCGCCGCTGCTGCTCAATTGAAAGCGTGCGTGGAGCCTTAAATTTCTCCAACTCCAATTTTGCTTCGGCGGCGCGAGCATTTGCTTCTGCCGTATCTTTCCGGAGTTGTTCTGCTTGTTTTTCAAGCTCTGCCGCTTTGAGAAGCGCATCACCCGCCGATTTCCCGGCTGCGATTCCCTCTTTTTTCGCGTCGGCAACTCTGTCATCTACCGCAAGTTTGTATGCCTCTAACGCTCGTTCTGCCGAAGCAGTTTCGCGCGTGTGCGCGATAATGGAGCCCGCGGTAGTTACGCCAATCGCTATGGCTGCCAGCGCCGCAAATATAACTGCCGATATCAGCCAGAAATCCCACCATTCGCCGCTGTGGCCAAGAAATAGAGTTGAGGCAGCCGCGTGGGCGCTGTCGATTGTTTCGGTCATCGGCGGGGCGCTGGTGCTGTCATTTTGCATTATCGCGCTACGCGAACTCCGAAGACGGCTGCCACGTTAGATTTCGTCCAAAGCTACTCCTTCAAGTTCCATCGCTGCAAGGCATGCCAGAAAGAACGTTGCCGAAAACGACCCCCTTTTTAGTTTGTTCGTGATCGACGCTTCCGTTTCAGCGAAGCCATGTTTCTTGAGTCGCCTAACCAACTCAACGTAAGTAACGCCGGTTTCCTTGAGTTTGGCCTTCAAAAAAACGCTCGCTCTTTCGGCCCATTCGGCCTCTGTCTTTGCTAAAGCCATTGCAATTCCTATCGTATTTGGCAGCTATCAAATATGATAGATTATTGTTGACAAGGCTGCAACCTATCATTATTGATAGCCTATCAGAAACGATAGGTTGTCGCAGTGGCCCAACACTTCCTCCTCAGCAAAGCGGCAAAGACCTTGGGCCTCGCCCAAGTCTTCCGCATGTCTGATGCGGAAGCTGAAACGACCTTCCGCAACATCCGTTGGGCCGACACCAACGGCGCTCCGGTCTGCCCGTCCTGCGGTTCGGTTGAAGCTTACGAATGCCGCCGCCCGAATGGCGCGCTCCGCTTCCGCTGCAAGGGCTGCAAGAAGGACTTCACGATCACCTCCGGTACCCTGTTTGCTAGCCACAAGCTGCCCTTGCGTGGCTACCTGGCCGCTATCGCGGTGTTCTGCAACGAGGTGAAGGGCAAGAGCGCGCTGGCCCTCAGCCGCGATCTGGGCCTCTCCTACAAGTCGGCATTCGTCCTCATGCACAAGCTGCGGGAAGCTATGGCTGGGGAAATGAAGGGCCGTGTCGTCGGCGGCGAGGGCAAGGTTGCTGAGGTTGATGGCGGCTATTTCGGCGGCTACGTGAAGCCAGCCAACCAAAAAGAATATCGCCGCGACCGGCGCCTTGCGAAGAACCAGAACGGCAAGCGCAAGGTCGTCGTTATCATCCGCGAACGCGGTGGCAACTCGGTGCCGGCTGTGTTCGGCAGCGAGAGCGCCGCAGCCTCTTTCATCAAGTCCCGCATCGCCAAGGGCACAACCGTCCATGCCGATGAAGCCGCATCTTGGGATGGCCTGCATGACCGTTTCGAAATGAAGCGCATCAACCATCAGGAAGCGTATTCGCTGGACGGCGCTTGCACCAACATGGCGGAAGAATACTTCTCCCGCCTGCGCCGCGCTGAGATCGGCGTGCATCACCACATCGCTGGCGCGTACCTGCTCCGCTACGCGCAGGAAAGCTCATGGCGCGAGGATAACCGCCGGATTTCAAATGGCGAACAGGTCACCCGCGTTGCGTCCTTGGCCATGAAGCGCGGCAAGTCGGTTGACTTCACGGGGTATTGGCAGCGGCACGTTGCCGAATAGCTATGGATCAAGCCAGTCGCGATCAGGACGCGTGATCAATCGCGCGGAGAAGTACGCTTGGTCAAGATCGAAAATTGTCTTCAACCGATACGTCTTTGTGTCGTCATCCCGTTCAACGAGGAAGCACGAAACGTCATTGGCGTCGCTGGCTGATACGAACGGAAGAAGCAATTGCATTCGGTGTTCTTCAACGTACCAGACAGGTATCGCAACCTTATAGTTGCGCTTGATCTTTGGAATGAGGTTTTCCAAAGCGCCCCGAAGGTAATTTCGAACCACTTCATCAGGCGCGTTTGGGAGACCTGCCCTCTCTTTTGCTCGCTCAAACAGATGATCAAAAACGTCGCGCTCAAGATTAAAGGTGGTGTCGAAGACAAAATCTCGACTGTCAGTCGAATACCAAGCGATATCGGGGATGACGACGCCAAACCTATCGCGATACTGTCTCTCGTTGGGCGCGTAGCAGCCTTTGAAGACCCAATCAGGAACCGACTTATGTGGCGCGTCAGCACGCTGCTTATAGCGCTGAAAAATGGCTAGAAGATCTGCGCCGTGCGGATTATGCAGCCCCGTGTTGAACGAAATCCAATCGCCATCTTTCGAATGGACGAAATATTGGCCCGGGCTCTGGGTTTCCAAGGCAACCAAGCGCCTGAACGTATAGTTCAGGTAGTTTTTTAGCTTTGGAACGTCTGTACGGTACTTCGCTTTAAACCGGTCGTTGTGGAAATTCCACGCATCCAGACCGTCCATCGTTTGTCGCGCAACAAGCCTGAAGGGCTCGTCATAATCGCCGCCGATGGGATAAAAATGCGCGAATGCAGTCTCTGGCGCTTGGTCCCGGTGCTGCTTGAAGAGGCTGTTGTAGGGCTTCATGGTCGTTCTCCTTGTGTTGAGTATGCGGTGTTGAGTTATCTGTGTGGGTGGTAAAACTAGAATAGCTTCGGGATTTCTCCCGAAGCTATTCTTATTGTTGCCCTAGGGGCCAAGCGTCTCTGTGTTGGTAAGCCAGCGGTCTGGCTAAGCTGTGTATGTTGTATAGCGACGCTGTGTTATCTGTGTAAGCTCGTAGCCCTCTTCGGAAGGCGGCGCCAAGTCGGCGCGCTGTCTTCCGTAACGCGGACCCTAGGCATGTGGTTCCTAAAGTCAAGTTAATCCGGGGAAAACCCGCGGCGCTCAATGCATATGGTATATGCAAGGGCGCGACGCAAGAGCGGCGTTCGCATCATTGGGCGCGCATTAAATCCTTTATTATCAACATCTTACAACATCAGAGACCATCTCGCCGGTATCCCCTCGTTGACCTGCTGGACGCCCTTGCCGCGATGGTTCTGCAGGCTGGCCTGAATGCTCTGGCCTAGGATGGAAACGGACTTTCGGTCGTCAGTTTCGATCTGGGCAGCCGCCAGCACCGCATCCGCGAGTTCGGTTGCCGTCATGGGCTGCTCTGCGGTCCTGAGCACGTCCAGCGCCCTCCTGTAGAGTGTGCCGCGCTTGAACCACTGGTTGGTCTTACGCCGCTTCACTGAGATGCCACGTACGCTGTACGTCGGATCGAGCATTTTTAGGACGGCCTCAACTTGCTGCATCTGAAGCCGCAAGGAATCGCCCTCAACCTTGTTGTCCAAGATGCGCCCGCCTAGCTCGGCATGAAGCCGCTCTAAGGTCTGCATCGCAGGTCTGTGGAATGGGTCTTTTGTCGGTCGCATGATCGTCTCCTTTTCAGGGAGAGATGGCGAGCGCCCATCAAAGTTCTTGTGGCGTTTGCGCCATAATACCGCGCGGACCGACATTGTCGCTGCGGATCAGCCGCAGCCAGTCGATCCGCTGGGCGTCGGTAAGATGGATAGGTGTCTGGTTATCGGTGTTCACGCGGAGCCCCTTGCGGGCAGCATCCCGCAACTTGAGGTGGCGTGCAACACGTCAGGCGTACAGCACCTCAGGCGCTGAAATCTGTGCCGGAGCTGGCCTGCGTTTTCGGCGGGGCGTAGGATGCCTGAGGCGGCGTGGATTGCGATTGCGGAATTGCCGTGGTCGCCTTCTCGAAGCTTCCGCCCAGCAACCTCGCGTAGCTGTCGGCGCGCCACTGCGCCAGATCCGGTCCGGTGAGGCCGGGAGGGTCGGCCAGGTCGCCGATCGATTGTGCTGCCTCGTTGGTCATCACCGCAGTTCCGCTGTTCAGCAATGTTGCTACCACCTTGCCGCCGACCTTCACGTCCGCGTAGGCGGCTTGAAACACATCGTTCGAGGCCGACGGTGGCGTGGGGTCGATCGTCAGCCCATTCTTCTGCATTCGCTCCTGCAAGCCGGGAACGTCGGCCGCGGACACGAAATGGGCCCCCTGTATTAGTTTAAGATCCGAGACTTTAAATCGCTGGCCGTTCGTTTGGCCGGCTGCTGCGGATGGGTCCGACTGGGCATCGGCCAGCGTCGATGTCGGACGAAAGACGGGTGGCGCGAAACGCACGTAACCTGATGTGTAGTTGGACCTACCTGCAATCACGAGATCCCCTTCCGGCATAACTTTATGTTTCGGCACAGTGCCTAAGAGCAAGTGCCGGGCCAGGAGGAATGGCTTGAAGTTACTTGTGTTTTGGCTGATCCCCGCGGACACGGGATCGGTAATTTCTGCCGGAGAAGGCAGGATTTTCCGGCCGATGCCGCATCATCGGCGCCGCGATCGCATCGGCTGGATCTCGGTCAGCTGCGCGGAGGCGCTACTTCGCGCCGATCTTGCCTTCGGTGCCGGCCTGCAGCCGCTTGATGTTTTCGCGGTGCATGTACCAGAGCAGCAAGGTCAGGATCGTGGCCAGGATCGCCAGTTGTGGTGAAGCGTACCACCACAGGAAGATCGGCGTGATGGCGCTGGCGGCCAGGGCGGAGAACGACGAGTACCGCGAGGTGAAGGCACAGGCCAGCCAGGCCAGGCAGAACACGATGGCGGCCGGGAAGAACAGGCCGAGCATGATGCCGATATAGACCGCGACACCCTTGCCGCCCTTGAAGCTCAGCCAGACCGGGAAGAGGTGGCCGAGGAACGCGCACAACCCGGCGATCATCGCGGCATAGGGGCCGCCGACGCTGCCGGCAATGATCACCGCTGCGGTGCCCTTCAGTGCATCCAGCAGGAGCGTCGCGGCGGCCAGGCCCTTGCGGCCGGTGCGTAGTACGTTGGTGGCGCCGATATTGCCGGAGCCGATGGTGCGGATATCCTGCGTGCCGGCGAGGCGCGTCAGCACCAGCCCGAACGGGATCGAGCCAAGAAAATAGCCGAGCGCTGCGGCGAAGATATAGACGACGATCATGATTGCTCACATTTCAGGAGCGCGACCGGACGCAGAACCGGTGTCCACTTCTGCTGGTCGCGCTCACACATGTTCAAACACCGTGCGTCCACCGACAATAGTACGGGCGACGCGGCCGGTGAAGCGGGCTTCGTCGAACGGCGTGTTCTTGCATTGCGATTGCAGCTCGGCAGGATCGAGCACCCAGGGGGTGTCGGGATCGATGACGATGACATCCGCCACGGCACCGGCGCGCAGCGAGCCGCCGGGCAGGCCGAGCAGCTCGGCGGGGCGCGTCGACATGGCGCGGATCAGGGTGCTGTAATCGAGTTCGCCGGCATGGACCAGACGCAGCCCGGCCACCAGCATGGTCTCGAGGCCGATGGCGCCGGCCTCCGCCTCGGCGAAGGGCAGTCGCTTGGTTTCGACGTCCTGCGGATTGTGATCCGACATCACCACGTCGATCAGCCCGGAGGCCACCGCGGCGACCAGCGCCTGGCGGTCGTCCTCGGTGCGCAGCGGCGGCGACAGTTTCAGGTATGACCGGTAGGGACCGATGTCGTTCTCGTTCAGCGTCAGGTGATTGATCGAGGCCGAGGCGCTGACCCGCAGGCCGGCGTCGCGGGCGCGTTTCAGGATCTCGATGGATTCCGCGCAGGTGATGGAGGCCGCATGATAACGCCCGCCGGTGAGCGCCACCAGGCGCATGTCGCGCTCCAGCACCATGGCTTCCGCGGCGCTGGGAATGCCGGTGAGGCCGAGCCGGGAGGCGAACTCGCCTTCGTTCATCACGCCCTCGCCGACAAGATGCGGATCTTCGGTGTAATGCACGATCAGCGCATCGAAATCCCGCGCATAGGTCAGCGCGCGGCGCATCAGCATCGCATTCATCACGCTGTGGTCGCCGTCGGTGAAAGCCACGGCGCCGGCGGCCTTGAGCAGGCCGATCTCGGTCATCTCTTCGCCGCGCAGGCCCTTGGTCAGCGCTGCCATCGGATGGATGTTGACGATGGCGGTATCGCGGGCGCGGCGCAGCACGAAATCCACCGTGGCGGAATTGTCGATGGCCGGCGAGGTATCGGGCTGGCAGATGATGGTGGTGATGCCGCCGGCCGCCGCCGCGCGACTGGCCGAAGCAAAGGTCTCGCGGTGGTTGGCGCCGGGCTCGCCGACGAAGGCGCGCATGTCGACCAGGCCGGGCGCCACGATCATGCCCGCGCAGTTGATGATGTCGGTGCCCTCGGGCACGCCGGCCGCGCCGATGCCGCGGCGGGCGTCGCGGATCACG